>JACCDV010454305.1_pt1 | contig 47623 bp, 42 predicted proteins | sample 7446131 | NCBI WGS metagenome assembly JACCDV01 (sample SAMN15323448, study PRJNA562643) | freshwater metagenome | isolation source: river surface water | place: USA:Blue River Watershed | collected 2017-08-17
ATCTCGAGTGGCGCTATCTTTTTTACCTTCTTTATTCATGTCTCGCGTTGTGCGGCTATTGTTATCCTGGATGGTATCATTATCCATATCCATATCATCCATATCTCGAGTGGCGGTATCTTTTTTGCCTTTTTTATTCATGTCTCGCGTTGTGTTGTTGGCTTCAACAGCATTGAGATCCACGCGACTTCGAGAACTATCTGTACCGCTGTTGCCAGTTGCTGAACTATCAAGATCAAAACTAGAGGCTCCACTTCGAGAATTACCAGTGCCACTGCTGCCAGTGCTACTGTTCCCAGTTCCTGAGCTGTCGGCGTCAAAACTATTAATTCTGCTTGGAGAGCTACCTGCGCCACCGCCGCCAGTTACTGTATTGATATCAAAACTAGAGGCTCCACTTCGAGAATTACCAGTGCCACTGCTGCCAGTGCTACTGTTCCCAGTTCCTGAGCTGTCGACGTCAAAACTATTAGTTCTGTTTGGAGAGCTACCTGCACCACCGCCGCCAGTTACTGGGCCGTCGACATCCAGGATAGCGACTTCACTTCGAGAGCTGCTGGCGACACTGCTGGTGTGGGGGGTTGAGTTATTTAAATCATTGATATAACCGACCGCCTTGCTAAGACCGTAGCCTGCTACCAGGCTGACTATTCCATCTAATGGTCGTTCACTATAAAGTATATCGGTCATGGCGACACTCAAGGCTACTGTTTCCAAGCCAGGAATTGCCATCATAGCAGATGTGAGGCTATTTCCTGCCCAGTTGGCGAATACATCACTCCAGTCGATGCTACCATTCATCACTTGCTGTTCAGTGATTGAGCCAGCCAGTGGACTTAAGGTTTTAAATACGGTTAAGCCAAAATGTTTCCACCCTTCAGCCGTCCCCAATTCTTTTAAACCGTTATATAAATTGACGCCAAAATCTTTAAACGTATTGCCGAGATCGCTAAAACTCCCCGCTTGTCCACCAGTAACGGTGGCTGTAACAAAATTACCAAGATCTAGAGCAAGTTTACCGATAGCTGTAAATGCCCCTTTGATGGCATTACCCACTTGGTGAATGAATTTATTAAATCCTGTGGGCGCATGAATTTTATCGTAAGCTTTTTTGTAAAAACCGTAGTGATATTGATTTAAGTAAGTCCATATCTTATCACCTTCTTTCATTAATTTATTATCATGAAGGCGAACGATCATATCAACCATTTGATCGGTTAATTTGTTATCACTGCTGGCTTGCGCTTTGGCAAACATAGAATCTAAGGTCTTGATCGCACCTTTATCATCACTATTGATGGCATGAGCTGCTAAATAAGCAATAGCAACCGCAGACTCTTTTTTATCATCTTTATTTTTTAACAAATCCTTACGTTGGCTATCAGTCAACGCCGTATTATCAATAATATCGTTCTCTAATTGTTTACTATCGAAAGATGTTATTAATTCTTTGGCACCTTTTGAATAAGGCGAATCTGGCTTGTTGGCATAATAAGTTAATAAATCAGACGCTCCTGTCTTATTTAAATTAATTTTCCCTGTCAAAGCGTCTTGATCTTTATTATATCGCCATTTATTGTCGTCGGAACCAAAGAAAAAGCTATACAGTAGCTTATTATAACGGCTATTTTTGTTGAGGCGCGCTACTACACCATTACTTAGGATTCCCAATTGATCTGTATAAATTTTTGCATATAAACCTACTGTTGCAGGATTATCAATTTGAAATTTTCTCGCTAAGGCAACTAATTGAGGGTCACCGCTGACAATTAAGCGCAAATACAATAAGGCGGCCACTACCACATGCGGGTTGAGGACGTTATTCTTTCCGAGTATTTGATTAATATTGTTCATTAAAGTGTTGCGTTTCTTATCAATATCCGCTTGATTTTTGCCATCCAGTGGCAAGCCGTCTAATAACTCTCTAGCAACGTCCTTGGAGAAATTATATTTTTGTTGAACGTCCATGCTCGAATCATTTAAGTTTGCAACATATTGCTCAACAGCACTTCTGGTTTTATCAGGCAATCCTTTCGTCATACTCTGTAGTAAAGGCTTATCAATAGAGGGTCCAGTGTTTGTGGTTGATCCCTGCAATGTAGAGACGGTAGTCGTAGTTTGATTCGTTAAATTTTCATTCACTGCATTCGACGAAGAAGGATTAACAGAAGGCGTGTTGGCATTGTTAAGTTGAGTAGGAGTATTGTTATTGGCATTCGCTACTGCCGTCACCTTCCCATTAACGGATGAAGTATCCTTTGTAAACAGGAATCCAATATCATCGTTATTTACGGTTAAGGATCGGTAACTGTCCGAGCCAGCGACCCGGAAATCTTTAGAATCGGGGTCAGCCTTGGAATATAGCTGCGGGAAATTATTAAGTAGAAAATCTTTGTTTTGCTGACTTAACCAACCTTGATCAATTGCAACCGCAAAAATTGCCGAATTTTTAGAGGAGCTAGTATTTTTTAAAAAAGAGTCTAACGCATCAGCTAACACGGCTTTTTTCTCAGCGGGTAGTGTCTTGCTGTTGAGATGAGACATAAGAAGAGATAGGATATACGCGTCTATATTTTTTACACTCTTACCGACATAATCAATACTCGTATGGGGGCGACCAAAAAGTGATTGAAATGCGCGTTTCTCCACAGGATTATTATCCGGCATGTATTTATTAATCATAGCTAATAAATTTTTTCCGCTCTCTAGATCATATTTACGGTAATACTGATCGAGAGCCTGACCCAGCTCAGGATTTATGTCAGTATAATACGGTTCCAGAGATTGTAATAATGGCCCTGCTTCGCGCCTATCGCGATCTACTATATTGAGCGTTGCGATAAAGGCTTTAGGTCCCATATCTTTATTGGCATTATAAAATTTTTCGAAAGCAATAAATTGCCGAGAAGAATTGTGATCAAAGAAATCTAGCTGACCTTTCTTCAGAAGCGTCATATACAAACCTACCACCCCAGGATTTTTATTAAAAAAGTCTAGTGCTTTTTGTTGGGTAGCGGGGTTGGAACCCAATTCAACAAATAATAAGGCATTAGCTATTAAACGAGGATCTACAGAGTGATCTTTCAGAATCCTATCTAAGTTGGCTTGGCTAGTTTTGTCTAACCCTTTAGTCAATGACCAACAGCTTATCAAAAAAAGAGCTGTTTCGGGGGTGGGATTTTTCAGGTAGTCAGCATAAAATGCTTGCGCCGAAAGGTTGTTGGGGTCCCCTCCTCTTTCGAGAAAGCTATTGAGCATTTTATTGTAAGCATCACTAGGTTTCTCGCTATGCATTTCTCTGCTTGTTGCCACAAATGGAAAAGCGTCCCGTAAATCTCCAGCATTGCTCTGCAAAAATTCATAATCGGTTGATTGAAATTTTTCACCCTGATAGGCATTAAAAGCTGCTATACCCTTGTAATCATCGATAGTTGAGATTCGATAGTCTTTACTATTAGGAAATAAAGCATGCATAGTATCCGGAGCTTTCTCTACTAATAGCTCATACATACTTGAACCTGGCTGATACTGCCACATATTGTTACTTGCTAATTTTTTGTCGGCAGGCGCAAGCGCAAAATCATCAGGATGTTTTTGAAATGTGTCAACTAAACTAGCTTTAGTATTGTCGTTACCGATGCTTGCTAAGGTGGCTAATAATGGGAATGCAACCGCGCTAATACTTTGGTCTTTTATCTTGATTTGTGTGTATATATCCTGAGAATTTTTGCCCGCGAATAATGCTCCCCCTGCCTGACTTTCAGTTAATAGAGGGCTGTACGCGGGGCCATAATTATACTTCGCATACACTCTATTTAGCATATCAAGGGTTATTATGGTAGGATTATTATAGAAAGTTTTTATAGCATCAGCAGTTTCTTTGTTGTAAGTAGTGGAACCTTTGTTGATTTCCGTTACCATATCTTCCACGAGTTTTCCCGCGGGGCTATTATATAACGTGTCGCGATTACCCAGTATGACATCAGCATTTTTCATATTGTCTTTCTGAGCCTTTGTGAAGGCCTTATAAGATTTCTCCCAAGCGCTTGAAGAGACATTATCTAATTTATAATCCTTAATTAAATTAAACAACATGGCCGTTGTTACGGGATCTCTAGCTAACATCTGCGCAACCTTGGCTTGCCCCTTATCTCCCCCTGAGACAATCAATTTGTACATTAATATGGCGCTAGCTATTGCTTTCACATTGACAAAACTGTTGTTGACTAAACCACTGATCAAATAACTTTTGCCCGGCTCTTTCAATGAAGTTCCAATCCCAAAAACCCCATTACCTTGAGCGTACATATTGATAATTTTTTTTGCGGTATCATCGTTAAAATTGGCTTGAAAATAGTTGATTTGATAAACGACATCTGCATCTCTGAACTTTGTTAGCTGTGGATTATTAATTAGCGACGCATGAGCGGCTTGCAAATCTTTGTCTGCCACTACCGATCCAAGAAAAGCAACATCACTTACGTTATTAATAGGCGCTGCTGTCATGGAATTCTTAAAATTTAAATTGGGAGCCGTGGCGTTAACATTCTGTGGTAAAGGCTTTACGCTTATACCCGGAAGACTGGGAGTCGTTATGGTTTTAGCAGCGACAGGAGCTATATCAGGCTGATCAGTGTTTTTTTGAGTAAGCGCAGCGCTAGGATTTGCGCCATTTGTGTTTGCAGTATTCGTTTCTTGTACAGGATTACCGCCTCCCTGAGCCACATTAGCCTGATTGGAAGAGCTGGTAGCACTAGTATTAATAGAATTGCTTTGATTACCTTGTTGAGGAGAAAAATTATCATCGGCGTATACCTGCTGACTGGCGATCACTGCAAATACAATAATGATGCTATGGGCAAGTGTTTTTAGCATATCTTGTTATCCCTGTTTATCTTTGTAAATCCATAAACTGCATTTACTATAGTTTTTTTTGTATTAAAAAGCAAGCCTTTTACGCGGGAGTTTTGCACGTCGAGCGGCAATTTAAGGAGGAGTGCCGCCCCGCTCCCTCTGCCCCCCCCCCTTATCGCTTTTGTTTTTGCGCTGAACGGCGAAAATGCTATTAAAAAAACGTATTAGCTAAAAAAAGCTTTCATTAATGCTTATTTTTTTGTACTATGATAAGTGGAAAGGAAAACTGACGAGGTTATGGAAAATGGAAGTATGCCGCAAGCAATTAATAACAATTTTTTTTATCGTAATCCCTTTTATATTCGCTTCATGTAGTAAATCAACGCCTCCGGTGGGGCAGCCCGTCAATGTAATCAAGGCCCATTTTCAACCTTATGAAGTCACTTATCCCGCGGTAGGTACAATCGATAGTCGGTATTTGCCTACTGTGGTGGCACGGGTGGATAGTGTAGTCGAAAACATTTTAGTGGAGCCTGGGCAAAAAGTAGAAAAAGACCAGCCGATAGTTTTATTAAACCGTAGTGTACAATTAAATAATCTCAAAATAGCTGAAGCCGAATACCATGCCGCTAAGATAGAAGAAGCTTCAGCAGGAAAAGAATATCTAATGTATAAGAAATTATTGGCTTCGGGAGCGGTTTCTAAACTCATGTTTGTAAAAGGTAAAGGGGCTTACGATGTGGCTACTGCCAAATTGCGAACAGCTTCTGCCCGTTTGGAAAATACCCAAATGGAATATTTGTGGACAACCGTTCGTTCTCCTATTAATGGCCGGGTAGCAGCGGTTGATGTTTCTGTGGGTGATCGAGTCCAGGTTACTCAGGCAACTAAATTAGTTTCCATAGTGAATAATAATCAAGTTATTGCTGCTTTCCCTGTTTCACAAGCTAAAGCCAAGTTATTTCATGTGGGGCAACCTATCTATTTAACTGGGCCTGATTCTACTCAAGTATTAGCTTCTGAAATAACTTCTATTGCTCCTGCTATCGAAAAAGAAAGTGGAGTGTTTGAAGTATTAATAAGTTTTTATAATGTTTATAATTGGAAAATTGGTAGTGCGCTGAGCGGTAAAATAGTTACTGAAGTCGCTCCTAAAGCCTTAGTATTACCTGATAGTGCGGTTATTTTGCGAAAAAATGGTGAAGTGATTTATGCAACTCAGGATAATGTGGCATATGAAATACCTGTGCAAGTTATTCAGCGCGAAGCTAATCAAATTGTCGTCACTGCTAATTTAAAAGAGAATGTCGATATTGTTACTGTCGGTGGTTCATATTTACAAAATGGCTCTAAAGTTCAAATTATTAGCGGAGATATTGCTTAATGACATTGCCCGAACTGGCGATTAAACGCAACGTTATGGCCTGGATGATAGGCTTTGTTTTCATTTTATTTGGTGTAATTGGTTATACTCGCATTGCAGTGCAGAAAATGCCAGATGCTTCTTTGCCTGTAGTGACAATTACTATTAAATTACCAGGTGGTAGCCCTGATACTATTAACCAAAGTATTACCCGCCGTGTTGAAGAATCGATGAACCAAATTAGTGGAGTGAAGAGCATTGATTCTGTTTCAGAGATTGGTAAATCGCAAGTACAAGTCAATTTTGTTTATGGTCAAGATATGAATTTAGCGGTGGCGCAAGTCCAGTCACAATTGAATTTAATTAGTGATTTATTTCCTAGCAATACAAAGCCCGCTGTGATTGAATTTTCCTCGATAGCTAGCCGCCCTATTATGTTAATTGCTTTTTTTGGTTCAGATTCGATAAGCGGGTTATCGGATTTTATTTACGATAATGTGTTAAAGCGCATTGAAGGGGTCGATGGTGTCGCGAATGCGGAAGTGGTCGGTATTGGCCAAAAAAATATTCATGTTGTTTTAGATTTAGCCGCAATGGCGCGCATGAATGTAACTGTCAATGAAGTGACCCAGGCGTTCCAATCTCATCATGTGAATGTACCTGGGGGGTATATTAAAAATAATCTTAGCCGATTTATTTTAAATTTCGATGCAGAATACCATTCTGCTGAGGCTTTTCAAAAAATGGTGGTGGCTTATCGTGATAAAGGTCCTGTTTATTTGGGCGATGTCGCGCAGATTACTTATGATTCTGGTGAAAACAGTGGTCAAGCATTATTTGACGGTAAGCCAGCTATTGGTATTACGGTAGTTAAAAAGCCAGTAGCCAATACCGTCAATATCGGTAATACGATTTATTATGATATTTTATTGAAAGAAGTTCAGCCACTGTTACCTCCCGGGGTGAAATTTGATGTGATCTATGAAGATGTCACCAGTATTGAAAAATCTGCACATGAATTAGAGCGCGATGCTTGGCTAAGTATCATCACTGCCGGTATCATCATTTTTATCTTTTTGATGAGCGTACGCGCGACTTTTATTGTTGCTACGGCTATTCCTGTCTCTTTATTAGGTGTCGTTGCAGTGATGTATTTCACCGACTATACGTTTAATATTATTACTTTATTGGGTATCATTTTACTAGTCGGGGTGGTAGTCGATGACGCGATCATCGTGTTAGAAAATATTTTTCGTCATATGCACGAGTCGAATAAAACAGCCAAAGAAGTTGCCATTGAAGCTTCCAATCAAGTGGTTTTTGCCGTATTGGCTTCTACATTAACACTCATTGCTATTTTCTTACCCGTTATATTTTTACAGGGCGAAATTAGCCTTTATTTGAAGGCTTTTGCGATCGTGGTTACGTCGGGGGTATTGATTTCATTATTAGTTTCTTTAACATTAACTCCGATGTTGTGTGCTTCTTTCTTAAAACATGAAAATCATCAAATACGATTATTAGATAAAATCTCGGCTTTTATTACTCGTTGTGAATTTTTTTACAAACGACAATTGAATAATTCTTTGAATAAACCCAAAATAGTATTGATTATGTTTGTTGGGTTGATTATGTTGGCGATCCCTGCTTACATCTTTATTAATAAAGAATTTATTCCAGCAGAAACACGGGAAGGTGTATTTCGAATTCAAATTAATACGCCAGTCGGCTCTAGTAATGAATATGTACAAGGAAGAGTGGCGGCTTTAGTGGATGTTGTGAAAAAAGCGCCAGAAGTTAAAGGTTATTTTAGTACAGTGACTGATGGTGGCGAAGGAACTTTAGCGGTGGGATTGGTTCCTGCCGCAGATCGTAAACGTTCGCAAGAAGAAGTAGTGGCGGATATTGCTAAACGAATGCAATCTATTCCGGGTGCTATTTATAGTTTAGATAGTGACGATCAAGGTAAACGTGTCACTTTCCAATTGCGGGGCCCCGACTTGCAAAAAGTCATTGTATTGAGTCGTCAATTATTATCAAAATTAAATGCTGTACCGGATTTAACCCCTGTGTATGTTGAAGTGGGTGATGAACATCCTGGCTATGAAATAAAGTTAAATCGTGATTTATTGAGCAAATATAAACTAAGTAGCCGTGAAGTATTAGATGCTTTTTCTAGCGTTTCTACCGACGGTTTGATCATGGGGTATTTTAATAAAGATACCGCCACGCCACGTACGGAAATTAATCTGCGTGTTAAAGATGGTGACTTTGCTGGAATAGAAGATTTGCATAAAATCATGATTCGCAATAGAGATGATAAATTAATCAGCTTAGATACTGTAGCAACTTTAGTACCGACCTTATCGTTAGCACGTATTTCTCGTAGCGATTTAAATTACAGTATTAATTTTTCGGCAATTCCAAAAGCTTCTTTATCAAAAGCGATTACATTAATTGAATCAAGCGCTAATGATTTACCGAAAGGATATTATCTGGCGATGACAGGAGATGCAGTATCCTTGCAAGAAACGATGCAGCAAATGGCACTCGCTGTAAGTTTAATCCTCATTTTGATTTATATCGTTTTAGCTAGTCAATTTAACTCATTTATTCAACCCGTGATTGTCATGATCGCCATCCCTTTAGCTATCATCGGGGGATTAATTTTATTATGGGTTTCAGGACAGTCATTAAATATTTATTCAATGATCGGTATGTTATTGTTAATGGGATTGGTTGCTAAAAACTCTATTTTATTAATTGATTTGACCAATCATTTACGCCTAAGTGGGAAATCGATACGTGATTCATTGATGGAAGCTTGCCCTATTCGTATGCGGCCAGTAGTGATGACATCTTTAGCTATTATTTCAGCTCTTTTACCTGCCGCTATCTTGGGTGGCGCCTCCCCTCATCGAGGTCTTTCAGTGGTAATTATTGGTGGTATGATTTCTAGTACTATTTTATCATTGATCATGGTGCCAGTTGCTTATTTATTAATAGAAAGCTTTTTAGAAAAACGTCGTCAAGCCAAATCTTCTCCACAGACAGCTAAACTTGCGATTGAGAGCGATAATCAAGATAACGTGTTTTATGATACAGATAACTAATAGACTTTTTGTATAATTGCCATGGATGACGGTTATGCAAGAAGTCTAATTTTCTCTCTTTACAATTGGGGCACGCTTCCTATATAGTATATCGATGTCTAAAGCCGTTACATCGTTATTGCCTTTATATGATACTTTAGAGCATCATACTCAAATGGGTAATTCAGCTGCCAACTTTCCTTATCCTAGCGATTATCAAAAGGCTGCCGATTTTATTTATAGTTATCGAGGTAGTAGTGCTACCTTTAATGCTTATCGACGGGAATTGGAGCGATTATTGCAATGGTGTGCACATATTTCGCATAAATCGTTACAGCAATTGAAGCGTCAAGATATCGAAGAATATATTACTTTTTGCCAACGCCCGCCCAAAACATGGATTGGATTAAAAAAATCTGATCGCTTCTTAAATAAAGAGGGACAGCGAATTCCTAACCCTGAGTGGCGACCTTTTGTAGTAATGGTGGGCAAAGTTGCCCATAAAGCGGGTAAAGAACCAGATGTCAAAGATTATCAATTATCTCAAAAAGCCTTGCAGGCTATCTTTGCTATTTTAGGTAGCTTCTTTAACTATCTGATTCAAGAAGAATATTCTGACTTTAATCCGGTGGCACAAATTCGACAAAAAAGTAAATTTATTCGCAAACAACAAGGTCAAGCGCCAGTGCGTCGTTTATCGGAATTGCAATGGGGGTATGTGATTGAAACAGTAGAGAAATTAGCTGATAAAGATCCTGAGCGGTATGAACGCAGTTTATTTATGATGAATGCATTATTTGCCATGTATTTACGTATCTCGGAATTATCAGCCAGCCCTCGTTGGCAACCACAGATGGGGCATTTTCACCGCGATTTTGATGGTAATTGGTGGTTTAAAACGGTGGGTAAAGGTAATAAAGAACGAGATGTTTCAGTCAGTGATTCGATGTTAGCGGCCTTGAAACGTTATCGAGCTTTTTTACAATTACCCCCCTTACCTACCGTGGGCGAAATGACTTATTTGATCCGTAACCAACGCGGCGGTGGTCCCATCAATAGCACTCGGCAAATACGGGTATTAGTGCAAGAATGTTTTGATAAGGCGGTAGAACGAATGCAGGCGGATAATTTAGGTGAAGATGCCGAGCAATTAAAAGCAGCTACGGTTCATTGGTTACGTCATACAGGTATCTCTGAAGATGTTAAACATCGTCCTCGAGAACATGTCCGCGATGATGCGGGTCATAGTTCCAGTGCTATTACTGATCGTTATATCGATGTGGAATTGCGCGCTCGGCATGCGTCGGCTAAAAATAAATCAATTAAGCCTTTTTGAAATACTCAGAATTAGGTTGGTAAATCAATATTGATGATTAAACCACCGCCGATTGCGTTGACAGCTGAAATATGACCGTGATGTAAGGCGATAGATTTTGCCGCAATGGCTAAGCCTAAGCCATAACCCCCTTTATCCATAGTTCGCGCATCGTCGACTCGATAAAAGGCTTTAAATAATTGACTTATTTTATTTTCATCGATGCCGGGGCCGTGATCACGAATAGATAAATTGATTTCATCTTCATCGTGGTGCAAGTGGATTTCAATGGCTTTGTTTTCTGCTGTATAACGCAAAGCATTGAGTAAAATATTTTCTATGGCGCTACGAATTAATTTGCGATCGGCAGTCATTACACTATGTTTATCTCCATATAAATTAATACGGGATTGTTGGCCACGATGCTCATAATCACAGTCTTGCTTTAATTCTTCTAGCAAATGATACATATCGAAAGATTCTTTACGCAATCGAAATTCAGGCGATTCCATCCTGGCTAATGACAAGACTTCGCCAATTAATTCATTAAGACGCTCTGACTCTAGTTCAATGCGGTTTAATTCATTCGTTGCCATATTTTTGGTTTTGCCGCGCGCGATTTCCAAAGCGATTTTTAAACGCGCCAAAGGTGAGCGCAATTCATGGGAAATATCTTGCAGCAAGCGCCGTTCTGATAACATCATGGTTTGCACTTTGGTGGCCATATTATCAAACTCAGTAGCCAGCTGCCCTATTTCATCCTGACGATAATGTAATTGTTGGCTAACTCGAACAGATAAATCGCCCGCGGCAATTTGTTGCGAGGCGCGTTCTAATATCCGTAATGGTTTAGTTAAATAAATAGATAATAAATAACAAATAAATCCCGATAACACTAAGGCAATTAACAAGCCATACAATAAGCCGCGCGAATGAATATATTGCAACGGTTGCAATAAAGTAGGTGTGGTTAAAATTAAACGATAGATATTGCCATTGTTGGCATGAATGAGGGGGCTGACAATAATGTTATTTTCTCGAAAAGCTTCAATCGGTGCAATTTGTTGATGAATTTGTTCGCTAATCTTCTTCTCGCGGTCATTCAATTGCCCTGCCAATATATCTTGTCCATTTTCATCGACTAAATGAGCCGAGATGGAGAATCGCTTTTCTAACTCAGTAAACCAGCGTTGCAAACCGGGCTTGCCGTTAATTTCGTAAGTAATTAATGCGGTTACGGCATAATTGGAAATTAAATTTTGTTGTTGCAAAGGTAAATATTTTTCTTGGCTAAATTGAAAACTCAGCCAAGCAATGCAAAGCACGGCTAGTATCATCACTAACCAAAACCAGATAAATATTTTTAAATATAAACTACGCATTAGTGAGTGACATACATATAACCAATACCTCTTACTGTTTTGATAGGTGAAGGTTTATTTTTAGTTTTTAATTTGCTGCGTAGATTACTGACATGCATGTCAATGCTGCGATCATAGGCTTCTAGTTTTTTATGTAATGCTTGTTCTGTTAATTCGGCTTTTGAAATAACGGCCCCAACATTTTTCATTAAGGTGGCTAATACATTATATTCTGAGCTAGTTAATTCGATTTCTTCTCCATCAACGGAGGCGCGTCTGGCGGTAGGTTCTAATTCAACATTACCAATAATAATTTTTTCAGTTTCTGAGGAAGAAGAATTATCACTGCGGCGTAAAATAGCTCGAATGCGAGCCACTAATTCCCGTGGATTTCCAGGTTTTGGCATATAATCATCGGCTCCCATTTCTAAACCGATAATGCGATCGATATCTTCTCCTTTAGCGGTCAGCATCAACACGGGTATTTGAGAAAAACTGCGTAACTCACGCAAGACTTCAAAACCATTTTTTCCAGGTAACATCACATCTAACACGATTAAATCATAATCATTGGCATGTGTACGTATTTGCATTAAACCATCATCACCAGAATGTTTACATTGAATAATAAAATTTTCTGATGTTAAATACTCGTTGAGTAGCTCACATAATTCTTTATCATCATCAATGATAAGAATCGTATGGTCAATATTCGTTTTTATCTCTTCCATTTCAACCTCTTGTTTGTGCAATAATAACGCATCCCAAGGGTTTTACTAGTATTTTTACCGGATTTTACAATAGACTTCTTGCCTAACTGCCATGGATGGCAGATCTCTTTGCAAAATTTCCCTCGCAGAGTTAGTTATGAGCTGTAATCAACTTTTCAATAGATTGCTGGATATCTAGTTGAATTTCACTTAGATCACGGTGCGTATCAACAATATGGATGCGAGCAGGTTCTGCCGTGGCGCGTTCTAGATAACAATTTTGTACTCGAGCAAAAAAATCGGTTGCTTCTGATTCGATCCGATCTAATTGTTTACGTTGCCGGACTCGTTCTAGCGCAATATCCAAGGGAGCATTTAATAATAATGTTAAATGGGGTCGCAAGTTACCTAAGGTCCAATTTTCTAAGGCGGCGATTCTTTCTGCTTCAATACCCCGTCCTGCTCCTTGATAGGCATAGCTGGCATCCGTAAAGCGATCGCAAACCACCCATTTTCCCGCTTCTAAAGCAGGTTTAATGATGCGATTCACATGTTGTGCTCGGGCAGCAAACATTAACAATAATTCCGTATCCGGATGAATCTTTTCTTCGTAATGGCTTAATAAAAAATGCCGAATTTCATCCGCTAGTGGCGTACCGCCAGGTTCGCGAGTGGCTAAGACGGGAATACCTTGTTCATGCAAATATTCAACTAAGAAACGTAAGTTAGTTGTCTTGCCTACCCCTTCGATACCTTCTAGGGTGATGAACTTGCCGTGTTTATTATCATTCATGCAGGTTTCTCTTTAGATTGATGAGCTTTCTTTCCAAACGGACCGTTTGTAAAGAAGCCTATATAAAAACTATTATACGGGATTTATTGCTTATCTAAAATATATTTACGGATAGCTTCATCCTGCTCTCTTAATGTACGAGAAAATTGATGCGAGCCATCGCCGCGCGCCACAAAATATAAAAATTGGCTATCATCGGGATGGAGTGCGGCCTGAATAGAGGCTCTACCAGGTAAAGCAATCGGTGTGGGGGGTAACCCAAAATGGATGTAGGTATTATAAGGTGTGCGAGTGAGTAAATCTTTGCGCGTGATTTTACCGGTATAGCGCGCCCCCATCCCATAAATAACAGTAGGATCGATACATAAACGCATTCGGCGATGGATGCGACGTAAAATCACCCCAGAGATGATGGGCCGTTCACTATCTAATTCCGCTTCTTTCACTATCATCGAGGCAACGATTAATGCTTGATAAGGCTCATGATACCCAAGATGAAGATCTCGTTGCTGCCATTCTTCGGTTAAAATAAAATTCATTTGTTCATAGGCTTGTTGTAAAATTTGGACGTCGGTGGTACCCCAAATGAATTGATAGGTATCAGGAAAAAACCAGCCTTCTGGATTGGCTTGCTTGATGCCAAAAAGGTGCGCTAATTGCCGGGGTGTGGTATTTTGTAAGGTATGGGTGATCATCGGATCCTTAGCTAATGCATTTAATACATCTTGCAGACTCCACCCTTCAATAATAATAAAATAATGACGTTCAATATCACCACTGACAATTTTATTTAATATATCTCGAGCAGTAGCATGTTGAGCAAAGCGATATTCTCCTGATTGAATTTGATTATCGACTTTACGCAAGCGGCTCATGAGAATAAAGGTATGGGCATTGTTGATAATCTGTTGCTGCTTTAATTCATAAGCTAATTGTTTGGTCTCTGTACCTTTTTGAATAAAAAATACGACACCTTGTGGTTGAGTAATTTTCGAAAGATAAGCATATTGGCAATAAAACCAAACGACAATAAGGAAAAGGATAGTAAGTGGAATAAGAAAAAAGCGTAGAAAAATAAGCTTTCTACGAGTCATGAGAATTATCGTTAAATAGATTTAAATAACAAACAGCCATTCGTGCCACCAAATCCAAAAGAATTAGAGATAACTACCTTTAATTTACGTTGTTGGGCAGTATGTGCGACGAAATCTAAATCGCATCCTTCACTAGGATTATCGAGATTTATCGTGGGTGGCGCTACTTGATCGCGTAAAGCGAGTATAGAAAAAATAGCTTCGACAGCACCGGCAGCTCCTAATAAATGCCCTGTCATCGATTTGGTTGAGCTGACACATAATTTATACGCGTGTTCGCCAAATACTTTTTTAATGGCTCCGGCTTCCACAATATCCCCTGCAGGAGTAGAGGTCGCATGAGCATTGATATAATCGATGTCGGTTACGTGTAAATGCGCATCTTTTATTGCATTGATCATCGCGCGTTCCATACCGGATTGATCGGGCATGGTGAAATGAAAAGCATCGGCACTCATGCCAAAACCGGCTAACTCGGCGTAAATATGAGCGCCACGAGCTTTTGCATGTTCATATTCCTCTAATACCAAAACTCCAGCACCATCGGCTAATATAAATCCATCGCGATCGCGATCCCATGGACGGCTGGCTTTAGTGGGTTCATCATTGCGCGTTGATAAGGCTCGCAAAGCGCTAAAGCCACTTAAACCTAATGGCGTAGTCGCCATCTCTGCTCCGCCTGCGAACATGACATCGGCATCACCATAGGCGATGGTACGAGCTGCATAACCAATATTATGGCTGCCAGTGGTACAAGCAGTGACAATTGAAATATTCGGGCCTTTGGCATTAATTTTAATAGCGGTATAACCAGCAGCCATATTGATAATGGTGCCTGGAATAAAAAAAGGTGACACACGTCGGGGGCCTTTGCTATCTAATTCGTGTTGATTTTTAACCATACTGGGTAATCCACCAATACCCGAACCGATAGCCACTCCTACGCGTTCAGCCATTTCATCCGTAATGGTTAAACCAGAGTCTTGTAAAGCTTGTTGTGCCGCTGCACCGGCATAGAGGACAAACACATCGACTTTACGTGCTTCCTTCATAGAAAAATGGCCACTAGGGTCAAAACCTTTGGTGGTTGCCGTAATTTTGGTAGGATAATCAGTCACATCAAATTCATCGACAGGACGAACACCACTAACACCCGCAAGAATTTTTTTCCATGTATCATCGACATTTAAAGCAAGGGGCGTTAACGCCCCTAAACCTGTGACAACGACTCTACGTTTAGACAATTTAAGCTCGCTTTATTGAGGAGTTCGGGTTGCTTTTGGATCTTTTTGATGGGCATCGATATATTTCACGATATCGCCAACTGTTTGCAATTTTTCTGCATCTTCGTCAGGGATTTCTGCGTTAAATTGTTCTTCCAATGCCATAACTAACTCGACAACATCTAATGAATCAGCTGCTAAATCTTCAGTGATTTTAGAGTCATCTTTGATTTCGCTTGGATCGACACCTAATTGTTCTGCGATGATTGCAACAACTTTGGCTCTAGTATCACTCATTCGTTTATCTCCCTCAAAAATAGTAAATCAATTTGTAGTTTATTCAAAATCTTAATAATTGCAAGCATTATATAGCAAATTACTTCCGCGATGCAAGTTGACTCGCACTAAGCCATATAGATACCACCGCTGATATTGAGCGTGGTTCCCGTGATATAAGCCGCTTCATGACTGGCTAAATAAACAACAGCCGCAGCAATTTCTTTGGGTTGGCCCATGCGCTGCATAGGAATTTCATTGACAATTTGTTGACGATATTCTTCACTTAATTTAGCGGTCATATCACTTTCGATAAAACCCGGCGCTATGCAATTGACGGTAATACCACGATTGGCATATTCGCGCGCCATCGATTTGCTAAAACCGATAATTCCGGCTTTTGCTGCTGCATAATTCGCTTGGCCAGGTAAGCCCGTTAAGCCAGAAATAGACGTGATATTGATGATGCGGCCGTGACGATTCTTTAGCATATTTTTTAAGCAGGCTTTGCTCATTTGAAATACGCTGCTTAAATTAGTTGCGATTACCTCATCCCATTCGCTATCTTTCATGCGTAAAATTAAATTATCACGTGTAATCCCCGCATTATTGACTAAAATATCGGGCATACGAAATTGATCGGCTAATTGAATAAAGAATTGCTCGATAGAGTTTCTATCATTCACATTCAGGCATATTCCTGCACCGGCGATATTATGGTTGGCTAAATAAGCCTTGATAGCATCGGCGCCTTTTTGCGTCGTGGCGGTTCCCACTACTGTCGCTTGTTGTTCTCCAAGCGCTACCGCGATCGCTTTACCAATCCCGCGGCTGGCTCCCGTTACGATAGCTAATTGACCCGTTAAATTAAATAATTCCTTGCTCATACATGACCTTCTATGGTGGCAATTTGTATTAATGCATTGTTTATAGCATCTGGGGTAGACATTGGCAAGCATATAGCTGTGCGGTCGATGCGTTTATTTAATCCGCTTAATATTTTTTCGGGTCCACATTCTAAAAATAAATGGCAATCTTTTTTTAAGAGCCATTGGATGGATTCAGTCCAGCGTACTGGCGAATACAATTGTCGAACCAAGGCATCTTTTATTTCATTGGCTTGATGATAAATTTTAACATCGACATTATTGATAAAAGGAATCGTCGGTGACGAAATCTCTATGTTTTGTAATATCTTTGCCATTTCACGCGCCGCGGGTTCCATTAAAATACAATGGGAGGGTACGCTGACGGGTAATAATTTGGTTAGTGAGGCGCCCTGCTCTTTGGCTAACAGCAATGCACGTTCAACAGCGGCATGATTGCCAGCGATGACGACTTGTCCTGGGCAATTGAAATTCGCAACCGATAAATTATCGCTAGCTGCACTTTCCAGACAAATTTGCATGACTTCATTATCGGATAAACCGAGGATAACGCCCATCGCACCAGTACCTAATGGTACCGCTTCTTGCATCAATTCGCCTCGTTTTGCGACTAATTGTACGGCATTAGTAAATTTTAACGCTTGGTTACACACTAAAGCGGTGTATTCTCCTAAACTATGTCCAGCTAAATAATGTGGCATTGGCCCTTGTCGCTCTTGCCAGACTCGCCATAGTGCTACACTCGCGGTGAGTAACGCCGGTTGCGTAAATTGAGTTTGGTTTAATTTAGACTCTGGTCCGTCTTGAGTTAAACGCCATAAGTCTTCATTGAGGACTTCAGATGCACTGCGAAACGTTTGTTGAATAATAGGATACTGTTCGGCTAACTCTTTTAGCATCCCTACTCGCTGTGAGCCTTGACCTGGAAAAACCATAGTAAAAATTGATGATGACATAGATATACCCATTACACTAATAGCGTATTAATGCAGAGCCCCACGTTAAACCGCCACCAAATGCTTCGAGCATTAATAATTGGCCACGTTGAATACGGCCATCACGAATAGCCGTATCTAATGCTAAAGGTACCGATGCAGCGGAAGTATTACCGTGATTTTCTAAGGTGATAATCACTTTTTCCTCTGGGAACGATAAATTTTTAGCTACCGCTTGAATAATACGCAAGTTAGCTTGATGAGGGATTAACCAATCGATAGTGGTTTTATCGATATGATTAACTGCCAATGTGGTAGTGATAATATCGCTTAATTCTTTTACCGCCAATTTAAAAACGCTATTACCATCCATGCGGATTTTGCTATTAGTAATATCACCGGTCACTAACGGATTATCTGAATAGAGTAAATTAGCATGTTCACCGGCGGAATGTAAATGCGTGGAATAAATCCCGGCTTCTGTGGCCGCCCCTAATACTACTGCGCCAGCACCATCACCAAATAAAATACAAGTACCCCGATCTTGCCAATCAACGGCTCGCGATAAGCTTTCACTACCCAATATTAAAACATGTTTAAGTGTGCTATTTTTAATAAATTGGTCCGCAATGCTTAACGCATACATGAAACCTGAACAAGCCGCTGCCACATCAAAAGCTGGAATGGGCCGCTTAATATTTAATGCATTTTGCAAATAACACGCGACGCTAGGAAAAATTTTATCAGGAGTCGAGGTGGCAACAATAATAAGATCAATATCATTAGCCGCTAGATTAGCCGCTTCGAGAGCCTTGGTGGCTGCAGCAAGTGACATACTCAGGGTGCTATCATTGATGCCGGAAACATGGCGCTGTTTGATACCTGTACGTGAAATAATCCAATCATCAGTCGTATCGACTCGTTGTTCTAAATCTTTATTAGTTAAGATCTGGTCTGGTAAATAACTACCGGTACCCAAGATTTTACTATAAAGCATCAAGCTAATTCCTTGAGTAAACACGCAACTTTATCGCCAATTTGTTGAGTAACATTTTTTTCAACTTCTAATACGGCTTTATTGATTGCATAAGCATACGCTTTGACTTCAGCGCTGCCATGACTCTTGATCACAATACCGGTAAGACCGACTAAAGTCGCACCATTATAATGTGAGGGGTCCATTTTTCTCTTCAAATAAGATAATACGGGGATGGCACACAGTGCGGCAAATTTAGTATATAGATTACGTTGAAATCCTTCGCGAATACGAGTAAATAATAATTTTGCCAAGCCTTCACTGGCTTTTAAGGCGATATTGCCGACGAATCCATCACAGACAACCACATCGGCGGTGCCTTTGAAAATATCGTTTCCTTCGACAAAACCGATATAATTTAATTCTTTCACTTTGCTGAGTAATTCGGCCGCTTGCTTAACTTGCATATTGCCTTTAATTTCTTCTTCACCGACATTCAGTAAAGCGATAGTAGGTTTTTCAATGCCCAGTGTTGCTTCGGCTAAAATGGAACCCATCACGGCAAATTGAAATAATTGTTCGGGGCTCGAATCAATATTGGCGCCTAAATCTAATAAGTGTACATCTCGATCCGTTAAGCTAGGCATAATCGACACGATAGCGGGACGATCGACACCCGGTAAAGTTTTCAATACAAATTTAGAGGTAGCCATTAAAGCGCCCGTATTACCGGCGCTCACACACGCTTGTGTGACTCCTTCTTTAACCAAGTTAATAGCGACACGCATAGAAGAATCTTTTTTATTGCGTAGAGCTAACGAAGGCGATTCATGCATTTCTACCACTTCACTGGCGTGATGAATAGTAATGCGATCTAAAAAAGGTGATTTGGTTTGTTTTAAATATTCTGCAATTTCATCGCGTTTTCCCACTAAAATCAATTCAAGATTCGGATGAAATTTGAGAGCCCTTAAACAAGCAGGAACAACGACTTTTAAGCCGTGGTCCCCGCCCATAGCATCAATGCTAATTTTAATTTTGTCCACGAGGAATTACTCTTCGTCAACTACTTTTACTTTGCTTTTGATCACTTGACGGCCACGGTAATAGCCTTTCTCTGAAATATGGTGACGAAGATGCGTTTCACCAGTCGTAGATTCGGTAGATAATGTCGCTGCTGTTAAGCTATCGTGAGCGCGGCGCATATCACGTTTTGATCGACTTTTTCGGGTCTGTTGTACAGCCATTTTAATTTCCTCTATTTTTGTTTCAACGCCGCCAATACCGTAAAGGGATTAGGACGTTGTGCTTCAAAATTTTCTTTTTGCCATAATTGATTGCAATTCATTTGCTCATGCTTAGGGACTAGTGGCAATTGTAAAATAAGTTCTTGCTCTAGTAAATCTGCTAAGGCTATTTTGCCTTCTTTATCCACCACAATCGCTTCATAACGAACAGGTAAATCTTTAGCTTGTTCATCATCAGTAACGGGGCTCAGCGCAAAATGGCTGACTAATTCCCTATCCATGACATTTAAACAACGCTCACAAATCAATTTTACGGTCGCTGTCGCCTTTCCTTCTAAGTAAGTATAGCCTTCAGTATCGACAGCACATACTATAGAATAATGGCCTATCGCGCCTTTTTCAGCTAAACTGCTTTGAAGGTTCGGCAAAGTATCGATCGACACTTCCCCTGCAAAACATTGCTGTTGAGACGGGATAGTGTTGACGTTAATGCATTTTTGCATAGCGACACCTTTCTCCCAAGGCGGCCATCTTACCTTTTGAAGAAAGATTTGTCAAAAGAAAATGGGATTGATACAATCATTTTTGTCTTCGAAAACAAAGGAAAATCAATGACAAAAACATTAGTTTTGGGTTCTTCATCTCCTTCACGTAAAGATTTGCTAGCGAAGTTGCTACTACCCTTTACCTGCGATGCGGCTGATATCGATGAAACTCCTTATCCTCAAGAAACGGCGGAGCAATTAGTCGAGCGTTTAGCGATCGCTAAAGCTCAAACAGTCGCTGCCCGTCATCCGCAGGCTTTGATTATTGGTTCTGATTCAGTCGCTGAATTTCAGGGAGCGATTATGGGTAAGCCATTGACTCATGAAAAAGCAGTTAAGTATTTACGTCAAGTTAGCGGTGGAATTGTCACTTTTCACACGGGTTTATGTTTATGGGATAGCGCTAGTGGTCACTATGAAGTGTGTGTGGAGAAATACCTGGTTAAATTTACGGAATTATCCGATGCAATGATTGAAAATTATTTATGTAAAGAACAACCTTATCAATGCGCAGGCGGTGTTAAAGCTGAAACGATCGGTATTGCATTATTTGATTATTTGCGTGGCGATGATTTTAATAGTTTAATCGGCTTACCTTTAATAAAATTATCGAAGATGTTGCGACAATTTGGTATGCCAGTAGTATGAGAGGATAAAATGGATAATATTATTCCCACTTTGATCGAAGGATATAAACAATTTAAACCTAAATATTTTGAGCAATCGCAATATTTTCGTCGCTTGGTCAACGAGGGGCAACGACCTAAAGTATTAATGATCGCGTGTTGTGATTCACGAGTCGATCCCGCTATTATTGTTGATGCGGAGCCGGGAGAATTATTTGTGGTGCGGAATGTGGCCAATTTAGTTCCTCCGTTTAACAGTGACCCTCGTCATCACGGTACCAGTGCTGCTCTAGAATTTGCGGTAAAAAATTTGGGTGTGCAGCATATTATTTTATTTGGGCATAAATATTGTGGGGGGATTCGCGCCTTGATGGAAGCCGAATGTGATTCACACCCTACTGATTTTATTAAAGCCTGGATGAATATTGCTGATGCGGCTAAACAACGGGTTTTGCAGCGTTATCCTCATGCGGATATAGATGAACAAGCGCATCATTGTGAAAAAGAATCCTTGTTAATATCGTTGGTTAATTTACAAACTTTTCCTTGGATTAAGGAACAACTTGATGCTAAAAAATTATTTTTACATGCCTGGTATTTTGATTTGGATAGCGGTATGGTAGAAAGTTATCATGAAAGCCAACAAGCCTTTGTGCCGTTGGATAACAATACTATAGATTAGCCTTAATGGATATCGATGCCTAGACGTGTAGCAACTTGTTTGTAAGACTCAATGACATTGCCTAAATCACGGCGGAAGCGATCTTTATCTAATTTATCATGGGTTTTGCTATCCCAAATACGGCAACCATCCGGAGAAAATTCATCACCCAATAATAATTGATCGTGAAAATAACCAAATTCTAATTTATAGTCGACTAATAATAATCCGGCTTGAGCAAATAATGGCGTTAAGATATCGTTGACTTTCAACGTTAAGCATTTCATTGTCGCGACTTCAGCATCGCTGGCCCAGCCAAAAACCCGAATATGGGATTCATTGATCATGGGATCGTTTAAAGCATCATTCTTTAAAAAAAATTCGAGGATCGGTTCCTGGAGTTCCATCCCCTCTTCGATGCCTAGACGGCGACTCAAGCCCCCTGCGACTCGGTTTCGTATCACGCATTCAATAGGCAGCATTTTTAAGTGTTTCACGAGTGATTCGGTAGGAGAAAGTGATTTAACAAAATGATTCGCAATGCCATGGTCAGCCAAATAACGCATGATAAAAGCATTAAATTGATTATTGACCTTCCCTTTATCGGTTAATTGCGCCATTTTTTCGCCATTAAAAGCGGTCGTATCATCACGAAATTCCAAAATGACATAATCATTATCATCCGTACTATAAACGCTTTTGGCTTTACCCGTATATAGGCATTTATTTCGCTGCATCGATTAACCCATAATTAATTTGGCTTAATATTTCTTTGGCTTGGGTTTCTTCTACAAAACCACCGTTGGCAGTTTGTAAAATCAATACAGTTTGTTGCAATGTATAACGAATGACATTTAATCGATAAGCCGTTTTATCGGCGTGAAAATCAATGATGCCGCTGCTGGCGATCGATTGATTAATCACATAATGATTATGTTCGGTTAAAGCGGATGGTAATAATGCCCATACTTGATTAAAGGGTTCAAGCACCAATAAGGCGGCTTCGCCATCCGGACCCACACCCATTTGATAACGATTCACTGGCTGTTGGGCTTGTTTGGCTTTCGCTTGTTTTTCTAAACTACTACCGGGTGGATAAATGCTAATGGGTTGATTCGATTGCCAAAGATTGCCGCGCGGAATAGGATAAGTATCTTTTACTTTGCTATTGCTTAATTGTTTAGGTACTGTTAAGTTGGGCGCGCTTTGCGCTTGTAAATAATCTTTACTTTGGTCACTAAACCACCCGCAGCTGGTTAATAAATTAACTAAAATGACTACGATTCCAATACGAAAAAAACCTATTAACATTGGCTATCCTCTAAAGCTTGTTTTACGACACACTGATAGTGAGGTGCTAAAGGCGTTAATGGTAACCGAATTCCACCGGGAATCATAGACAATTGTTGCATCGCCCACTTTACGGGGATGGGATTAGATTCAATAAATAAATTTTTATGCAATGGCATCAAGCGTTGATGGATAGCTTCGGCTTCGGTGTAACGCTGTTCGGCAACATATTGACACATTTGTTTTAAATCGGCAGCGGCAATATTAGCCGTTACGGAAATTAAACCATTCGCACCGGCTCGCAACATGGGGTAATTATTCGCATCATCCCCACAATAAATACCAAATGTTGCTGGGCAAACTTTACGCAATTGTTGAACACGCTCGACGCTGACCGTTTCTTTAATCCCTATAATATTTTCGTATTGACTGAGGATAGCTGCTGTCTCAGGCAATAAATCACAAGCCGTGCGGCCCGGAACATTATATAAAATTTGTGGAATATCAATTGCTTGAGATATAGTCTTGTAGTGTTCAATTAAACCTGTTTGAGCGGGTTTATTATAGTAAGGTGTAACGAGCAATAAACCATCAACCCCAAGATTAGCAGTGCGTTCGGCTAATTCTAGCGTGGTTTGAGTGCAATGGGTTCCCACTCCAACGATCAGCGGTAGCGTTTGATGGCCGATAACTTCGCGAGCTAATTTCACTAAATTGCTATGTTCTTCACGAGTTAAAGTGGGCGCTTCCCCAGTAGTACCGGCAATGATGAGTCCATCGGTTTGACTTTTCAAATGGAAATCGATCAATAATTGATAACGATCATAATCAATACTATTATCATTTTCGTGCATCGGGGTCACTAATGCGACCATAGAACCTTGAAATAACATGATGACCTCTTTTTGTTGGATGGCGAATTATCCTGATACTTATTTTTTGTTAATTTCTGCACGGGGCCAATGCACAATGACAGCTTTGCATAAAGACGCTAATGGAATGGCAAAGAAAATTCCCCAAAAACCCAATAAGCCACCAAATACTAACACGGCGGTAATGATGACTATCGGATGTAAAGAAACGGCGCCGGAAAATAATAAAGTGACTAATAACGTGCCGTCAAAAGTAATGATGGCTGCATAAGCGAGTAATAAATAAAAATAATGTGGCCCTAATCCCCATTGAGCAAAGCCGATCACCACGATGGGAATAGTCACCATAATAGCACCGACGTAAGGAATAAAAACGGATAAACCCACTAGCACGGCTAATAAAGCAGCGTAATCTAATTTTAATACTATAAATACGATGTAACTGATGATGGCGATAATGACCGCTTCGACGACTTTGCCGCGCACATAATTACCAATTTGAATATCTAATTCACTCCATACTTGAGTCAATACCGTTTGTTGTCTAGGGATAAATCGACCACACCAATGTAAAATTGTCTGTTTATCCATTAAAAAGAAATAAACTAATAAAGGCACCATGATAAAGTAAACGACAAAAGTAATAATACTCGGAATAGAGGATAAAGAATACGTTAGCATATGTTGGCCAAAATTGACGAATTCTTGTTGCAAATCATTGACGATACCTTGCATTTTCTCTGCTGAAATATACGGTAGCTTGTGAATGTGTTGGGTTAACATAGTTTGGAGTTGTGCGCTCCACGTTGGCACGACAGTAATAAAAGTACTTAACTGTTTAGCCAATAAAGGACCTATATCTAAAATAAATAAAATAACTAAGGCTAAGAATATAGTGAAAATAATGATGACAGCGATAGTATGCCGTATTTTGCAGCGTTTTAAGCCATTGACAGCCCAATCCAGTAAATAAGCAAGAACGATACTGATAAAAACAGGCGCTAGCATTTTACTGAATATACCGATGAGTAATCCCGTAATGAGCAGAGTAAAAAATAGAATGCCTGCTTGAGGATCGGTTAAATAACGCTGATACCAATATTTTATTGTCGCCCACATAGAGCGCATTATACCTATAAAGACATCTTGTCAAAAGGAAAATTTGACAGTATATAGGGCATTTGCTATCCTCTAAAAACGAGTAAATATAGAGCAAAATGACCATGAATCATGTTTATTTACCACAGACTTTACCTTCCTTGGCTATGGTAGTTAGCCACTCACCTTTTATTATTCGAATTAGTCACCTGTCCTAGCGTGGGGAATTGTTTATACCTGCTGCTAGGGCAGGTAAAACATTTATTTTCCCTAAACGAAAATTTAATACAAGGATTCAAGAGATGAAAGCAAATACCAATACTTATTACTCGTGGCTAGTCTGGTTAGTGATATCCAGCTTTTTATTTTATAAATATGTTTTACAAGTTTACCCTAGCATTATGACTAATCAATTGATGGCTCAATTTCATTTGAGTGGTTTGGGTTTAGGGAATCTAGCGGCTTGTTTCTATTATTCTTATCTAGTGATGCAATTTTTTGTTGGTTTTATACTCGATAAATATAATACCCGACTGTTAACCACCTTGGCGATTGCGTTATGCGCCGCTGGAGTTTATCTATTTGCTCATGCAGATAATTTTGGTATGGCAGCCTTTGCTCGCAGTCTTATCGGTGTAGGCGTTGCTTTCACGACGGTGTGTTATATGAAAATTACTTCCTTGTGGTTTTCACCCAAGCAATTCGCTTTTGTTTGTGGATTATTAGCGACAGCTGCGATGTTAGGCGCATTATTTGGCTCTGCCCCTTTGGCATGGTATGTCGCTAGCGTCGGTTGGCGATACGCATTGACGCTCGTGGCTTACTCGGGTTTTGGTTTGGCAATCATATTCTTTTTAATTGCGCGCGATAAAAAAAATGAGGCAGCAACGACATTGGAAAATCAAACCTTGCGTTTGAATGATTTTATAACGGTTTTTAAAAATAAACAAAACTGGTTATTAACTTTTTATAGTGGCTTAGCTTTTTCTCCTCTCGCTGTTTTTGGCGGCTTATGGGGTAATCCTTTTTTAGTTGAAGCGTATCAATTAACGGCGACTCAATCGGGCGCATTAGTATCTGCTTCTTTTTTAGGATTAGCGGTGGGTGGTCCTTTGTCAGGTTTGTTATCTCAATGGCATGGTAAACGTAAACCGACGATGTTGGTAGGCACGTCATTGGGATTAGTGACGATCGCGTTAGTGATTTATTCTCATCATTTATCTTATTGGTTATTAGTGAGTTTATTATTTATATTTGGCGTGGGTATCGGTTCATTTATGTTGGGATTTACTGTCGGTCGTGAAACCAATGTTTTAAGTTTAACGGCGACAGTGATCGCTTTAATCAATACCGGCGATGCTTTTTTTAATGCAATCACAGAGCCGCTCTTAGGTCATTTATTGGATTTAAGTTGGGATGGGAAAATATTAAATGGGGCTCGCTATTTCAGTTTGAATGCTTATCATGAAGCTTTAGCGATTTTGCCCCTGTATTTATTAGTGGCAGTGGGATTATTATTTTTCTTAAAAGAAACGCACTGCCAACAAACAATTCCGGAAAGTGCGTAGCACTTATCCGGAATCCAAACATTCTCTCCTCGTCATTCCCGCGTAGGCGGGAATCCAGCGATAAAATCAATATTTTCCTGGATCCCGGACATTGGCTGCGCCAATTCCGGCTCTGCCCTCTCCTCGTCATGCCCGCGAAGGCGGGCATCCAGCAATCAAAATTTTCCTGGCTCCCGGACATTGGCTGCGCTAATTCTGGGATGACGGGAGGATGAATTGAACGTCACTTGCTGTAAAATTTCATCGATTAACTCGGGTCCTCGATAAATAAAGCCTGTATAAATTTGCACTAAACTGGCACCCGCGGCTAATTTTTCTTGTGCATCTCGTGCCGACATAATGCCGCCCGCGGCGATAATCGGTATTTGACCTTTTAAAGCTTGGCTCAATTGTTGAATCACCCGCGTGGATAATGAGGTAATAGTACTACCGCTTAACCCACCCGCTTGATCGGCATTTTGGCACCCTTCTACCCCATCTCGTCCTAGACTCGTATTCGTTGCGATCACGCCATCGATTTTTTGTTGCAATAAAATTTGGGCAATACTCTGAATTTCTATATCTTGTAAGTCCGGAGCTAATTTTACTACTAATGGTACATAACGTTGATACTGATGCTGCAATTGTTGCTGGAGTTTTTTTAATTGGCTCAATAAATTAATTAACTCTGCCCCATGTTGTAGATTACGCAATTGTTCAGTATTAGGTGAAGAAATATTAATCGTGATATAACTCGCATAGGGGTAGACTTCCGTCATCGCGTTAACATAATCATCGACGGCTTTATCTAATGAAGTGCTAGCATTTTTGCCGATATTGATACCTAAAATGCCTCGATAGCGGCTCGCCTTAATATGTTTAATCGCGACATCGACGCCACAATTATTAAAACCCATGCGGTTAATTAAACTGGTTTTAGCCGGTAAACGAAATAGACGCGGTTTTTTTTGGCCAGCTTGTGGTTTAGGAGTCAAGGTGCCGATTTCAATAAAACCAAATCCTAAACGCGATAAACCATCGATAGCTATCCCATCTTTATCAAAACCTGCGGCTAAACCGACAGGATTAGCAAAATGTAAATTAAATATTTCCTGAGGGTGGCAAACACGCTGTTTGGGACCTAAGCATTTTCCCCAGTAATGTAAGGCACGAATAGCGAATTGATGTGCCATTTCGGCGGGTAATAACATTAATAATTTTACGAATAATTTATTTAACATGATGTAACTTAGCTAATAACTGTTGACCAAAGCGTTCTTCTAGCTGAGCTTCTACGGGAAGTACCCAGCCATTGTTAACTATAATTTTTTCACATTTCACCGCATCTTTTTCCGTCATGATGCAAGGGTTATCGTCAGCAAAAACCAAATCTTGTGGTTGAAACATATAATGGTCGGGATAAGCATGGCGAATAATTTGTAGACCGGCTTTTTCTAAACTAGTAAAAAACCGCTCAGGATTACCGATCGCTGCTACAGCGTGTACGGGTTGTTGGGAAAATTCGGCTAGGGGTTTAGTAACTTCAGGTTTGTCTAAGCGATAAACTTGGTTGGGTATATACGTCATTAAATATTCATCAGCTTTAGCCCAGCCATTTAAGACGATAAAATCCATACGGCCATGAATGCGTCGACTCGGTTCGCGCAAAGGACCGGCGGGTAATAATAAATCATTACCGACTCGCCGTTCACCATCGAATACCGCGATTTGAATATCGCGCTCTAAAGCATAATGTTGTAACCCATCATCGCTGATGAGGATATTGCATTGATAATCGGCAATGGCTTTTTTCGCGGCTGCGACTCGATTGCGATTGACGATCACCGGGCAATCACAACGGCGGGCTAATAATAGTGCCTCATCTCCTACTTGCTTAGGGTCGTCATTGATCATCACTCGGTGAGGATGATTAATTTTCCCGCCATAACCGCGACTGATGACGGCGGGTTTATAGCCATGGCGAGATAAAAAATGACTTAACCAGATGACTAAGGGTGTTTTACCCGTGCCGCCCACCATAATATTGCCAACGATGATAACGGGTACCGGTAATTTATAAGAAGGGAAAATATTTTTTTGATAGAGCCATTTTCTTATCTTGATGATGATGCCGTAAATAAACGCAAAGGGTTTTAATAAAATGGTCCAGCAGCAACCACGTTGATACCAACTTTGTTCGATAGCTTTACGCAGCATCTTGAAATTGCATCCGATATAATTCGGCATAACGTCCATTTTTAGCTAATAGCGTTTGATGATTACCGGTTTCAAGGATTTCACCATTTTCCATGACGATAATTTCATCGGCTTTTTCAATGGTGGAAAGACGATGAGCGATGACTAACGTCGTCCGATTTTTCATGAGATTTTCTAAAGCCGCTTGAATATGACGTTCCGATTGAGTATCTAAGGCGGAAGTGGCTTCATCTAAAATCAAAATAGGCGCATCTTTTAAAATAGCGCGCGCAATGGCTAAGCGTTGGCGTTGGCCACCGGATAACAATACGCCATTTTCACCGACTAAGGTATCAAAACCGTCGGGTAATTCTTCTATGAAGGATAATGCATGTGCAGCTTTAGCGGCTTGATAAATCTTTTCCGGTGAACTAGTGCTTAGCCGACCGTAGGCGATATTGTGACCGATGGTATCATTGAATAAGGTAACATGTTGCGATACTAAAGCGATTTGGTCACGCAAGCTGGTTAATTTAAATTGCTTGATGTCGATATCGTCGATTAAGATTTGCCCTTCATTCACTTCATAAAAACGCGGTAATAAACTAGCTAGAGTCGATTTGCCGCTGCCAGAACGTCCGACGATGGCGATCGTTTTGCCCGGTTCAGCGATGAAATTGACATGGCGTAAGACATTACCACGGCTAGTTTGATAAGAAAAATGGATGTGGCGATATTCGATTTTACCTTTTACTCGTTCAACAACTAACGTGCCATGGTCTTGTTCTGGTGGTTGGTCGAGTAATTCGAAGACACTTTTCGCCCCGGCTAAGCCTTGCTGAATAATATTATTGACGCTAGTTAAATCTTTTAGCGGCTTTAATAGCATCACCAACGCAAACATAATCGACACGAAGCTACCGGCAGTAAAACTGGCTGAATTAAAATGAGTGACATAAAAAATAGTAAAGGCTAATACCGCGGCGCCCACCAATTGTACGCTGGCCGTGCTAGTCGACTGTGTTATGACGACTTTCAAGGCTTGAAAGCGATTTTCACTATTCACTTTTTTAAATTTTTCTAATTCATAGATTTGCCCACCGTAAGTTCGCACTTCGCGATAACCTTCAATTTGTTCTTCGGCGACATGGGTCACGCTGCCTAAAGCATCTTGCACGTGGCTGCTGACTTTGCGCATGCGTTTACTGGCTTTGCGCACGATAGTGGCAATACACGGTAAGACGACGATGAAAATAAAGGTTAAATGCCAATTAGTCACCAACATGACGACAATCAAACCGATAATTAACACTAAAGATTGTACAAAATTAGTAATGGCATTAGTAGTCGCGTCGGCAATTTGATCGACATTATAAATGATTTTCGCTAGCAATTGTCCCGAGGTGGCATTATCGTAAAATTGAGCGGGGATAGTGGTTAATTGTTGAAACATTTTGTTACGTAAAGTCATCACCACATCGCGCCCTACTCTCGACATAAAATAACTAGAGACGAAACTCGCCACCCCGCGTAATAGGAATAAGCCAATAATTAAAATAGGTAACATTTCAATGAAGGTAGTTTTTTTATCGATAAAACCATGATCGATGATCGGTTTCATTAAGCGGGTAAAATAAGCGTCAATACCCGAGTAAATCCCGCTGGCGAGTAAGCCGAGCAAGAATGCTCCTAAATACGGTTTTACATAACGTAATAAACGTCGATATAACTGCCAACTATTATCCGAACTGGGGTTTTTCATGGGCGCCATAATAACATTTTCCCGGTATGCTCGCTAGGTTTCGGCTAATGGCGATTTAGGCTGAGTAGAAACAACACAACCCCCCAGTAGCGTCCCGGAATCCTCTTTGGACTTAACCATAATATTACCGCTAATAAAGCTGTCGCCACTTGCCAATGGGAAGTGAAATGGATGGGGATGGAAAACTCAGCTTGCGCGGCAAACCATGCTAGAATTATCCACACATAATGCAGGTAAGTATTGGTTATTATTAGTAATTCATGACTAACTGCGGGTAGCCAAAAAATTAAAGCCGCGCTCAATAAACTTAACGGAATCGCGATAAAGCCAATTAAGGGGATCACGATAGCATTCGCAATCGGAGCGATCAGCGAAGCATTTTGGAAAAATAAAATAGTCAAAGGCAAAATACCGAGGCTAATCGCATATTGTAGGCGCAATAATTTGCGCCACATAGCCGAGTTACCGATGCGGCCGCTGAGTGTATAAATAATACAAGCGACGGCAAAAAAAGATAGCCAAAAACTATCGGTTAATACCGATAAGGGATTTAACACTAACACCACTAATAGTGCTAAGGCTAAGCTACTCCAGGCTGGGATGGAACGTTGGGTAATGATCAAGCCCATGAAGACACTGACCATGATAGCGGCTCGTTCAGTCGGTAGGGCAAAACCTGCTAATGCACTATAAATCCAAGCAATGAGTAAAGCGACAGCCGCCGCAACCCTGGGTGTGGCAATAGATAAAGCGGCATTACCCAATCTTTTCCATATAAAACTGACCCCAAAAAAAATAATACTGGTCACAAAGCCAATGTGTAAGCCTGCGATCGCAAATAAATGATTGGTGCCGGTGCGTTGCATGACTTGCCATTGAGATTGACTGATTCCCTCTCGCACGCCGATGCTTAAGGCGGTGATTAAACTAGCATAAGGACTGTCGGGTAAATCCATAAAAATATGGCTTTTAATTTTTTCTCGTAATCTATCGATCCAAAAAAACTGTGGGGATTGTAATAATTGATTAGCGGCTTTATTGTCGATATAACCCGTGGCACGAATACCATGCGCAAATAGCCAGGTTTCATAATCAAAACTATCGTGGTTGGTAAAATTCTGTGGTGGTTTTAACTTGACTTCGAAGTACCATTGTTCGCCAATATGGACTGCGCGTTTACTATACCAATTTAAACGTAATTTGGTGTTTACCGCTTGTTGGTCGATCAAAGTTGTTCGGACGATAAAAGTATCATGATGATTATTATATTCAGGAATAGAAATGATCGTCGCTTGGATAGGTATGCTTCGCTTAACTAAATTATCGGCTAATTGCCACTGTAAAATATGTTGGGTATGCCATTGTTGCCAACTGGCTCCGGCACAACACACGATAATCACCTTAAAGCAAACCGGTCGATAACGATAGGCTATTAAACTAACGAATATAATAAAAAGATAAGGCCACCAGGGCCATTGATGAGGTACAAAAAAAATAGTACAAACGCCCAGGAGGAAACTTAAACTGATGATAACCATAGTTAAATTGAATCCCAACGGGGTGAGTTTTCTTTATAGCCAATTTAATTGGAAAGTCAAATTTGAAGTGGAATAACTATGTGCTATACTGGCCTCCATGCATTGATCCATTAAGGGCAATGACAAAATTGTTTAGACTTCTTGCATAACTAACAGGAGCTTGATCCATGAGACAAGCATCTTATTTGATCATCGGTAGCGGCCGTCTGGCTAAGCACTTTTCTTTTTATTTCAAGCAATTAGGAATTCAATTTCAACAATGGTCGAGGCGCGATCAAAGTCTGGATTTACACGATTTATTGCTCGCCGCTAGCCATATTCTGTTATTAATTAACGACGCGCCTATTGAACCTTTCATTCAGCAACATCCTGCTTTACACGATAAAATCGTGTTGCATTGTTCGGGTGCATTGCAAACTCCCTTAGCCTATGGCGCGCATCCTTTGATGACATTTACGCAGGATTTATATGACGAAGCCACTTATCGGCAAATTCCTTTTATCCTCGATACTCAGCGCGATGCCAGTGAATTATTACCTGGCTTGCCTAACCCGACTTATTATATTCCGCGCCGAGAAAAGGCTTATTATCATGCGCTATGTGTGATGGCGAATAATTTTTCTACCCTACTGTGGCAAAAGTTTTTTTATGAATTACAGCACCGTTATGCCATTCCTGTAGCGGCGGGACAATTAATGTTACAACAAACCGCTAACAATATTCGTCGTGACCCTTTTACCGCATTAACCGGCCCATTGGTGCGTAACGACCAACAGACTTTATTACATGATTTGCAGGCATTAAATGGCGATGCTTTTGAAAGTGTGTTTACGGCCATGATCCACGCTTATCAACAACAACAGGAGCAGCAGCATGAATGTCCTTGATTTTGCCGCTTATAAACAACGCAGCCAAAAGATTACTTTATTAACTTGTTATGATTATGCCTTTGCCGCTATTCTCGCGGATAGTCAGCTGGATGCAGTATTAGTCGGCGATAGTGTAATGATGACGTTGTATGGAGAATCGACGACGGTAAATGCCGATGTGGCATTAATGGCACTGCACACTAAAGCAGTGGCTAATGGGTTAAAAGGAAAATTTCTGATTGCCGATATGCCCTTTCTCGCCCACCGTCGCTCATTAGCCGATACCATCGATGCGGTGAAAGCCTTGATGCAAGCGGGAGCCAATGCGATCAAAATTGAAGGAGCCGATGGTAATTTAGCCACGATTCAATATTTAGTGGAATCGGGTATTCCGATCATGGCGCATTTAGGTTTAACGCCTCAGCATGTGAATACTTTAGGCGGCTATAGAGTGCAAGGGAAACAACAAGCCGCGGCTGAAAAATTATTACAAGATGCTAAAGCGGTAGAGCAAGCGGGCTGTTTTGCAGTGGTATTAGAATGTGTGCCAGCTGAATTGGCGCAAACGATTACCGAAGCATTAACGATTCCTACTATCGGTATTGGGGCCGGCAATGCGACGGATGGGCAAATACTCGTTTTACACGATATGCTCGGGATGAATGACAATCGATTTAAATTTATTAAACGTTATTTGGATGCAAAACAATTAATGCAACAAGCCGTGAATCAATATGTGGAAGAAGTGCAACAGCAAACGTTCCCCGGCATTCAACATAGTTATACAGGTGATACATGCAAATCATTACCGACCTCTTAAACTGGCGTAAAAATACTTCGTTACCGAGTTTAGGCTTTGTGCCCACTATGGGGAATTTGCACCAAGGCCATATCAGTTTGGTGGAACGCGCTCAACAAGACAATGAACAAGTGGCCGTTAGTATTTATGTCAATCCGACTCAATTCAACCAAACACAAGATTTTACTCATTATCCGCGCACGCTCGAGGAAGACCAAGATAAATTACATGCCGTCGGAGTCGATTATCTATTATTACCGACCTATGAACAAATTTATCCCGATAATTTTCATTATAAAGTCATTTGTGATACTGAAATTAGCCAAATTTTAGAAGGTGAAAAACGTCCTGGTCATTTTACTGGGATGTTAACAGTGGTATTGAAGTTATTACAATTAACTAAAGCACAAAGAGCGTATTTTGGTGAAAAAGATTTTCAGCAATTGCAATTAATTAAAGGCATGGTAAAAGCATTCTTCCTAGACTGTGAAATTATTGGTTGCCCTACTCTGCGTGAAATCTCTGGTTTGGCGATGAGTTCGCGGAATAATCGTTTGACGGCAGAGCAACGGCAATTAGCCGATGATTTTGCCAAAATCTTGCATTCTGGAAAACCGTTGACAGCTATTGGCGAAGAATTACGCCAAAAAAATATTAAAGTAGATTACTTGACTGAATATCAAGGACGCATCTTTGTCGCTGTTTATATAGGTGAGATACGGTTAATCGATAATTTTTTTATTAAGTGAGGTGAATAATGTTTATAGAAATGATGAAATCTAAGATCTCTTACGCCACGGTGACACAAACCGAACTATATTATGTTGGTAGTATCACGATTGATAGTGAGATTTTAGCGCAAGCCAATATGAGAGCGAATGAAAAAGTGCAAGTCGTCAATTTAAATAATGGTGAACGGCTTGAAACTTATATTATCGCGGGGGAAGCCGGTTCTAAAGTGATTTGCTTAAATGGCCCTGCGGCGCGCAAAGCAGCGATCGGCGATCAATTATTTATTATTACTTATGCGTGGATCGATCCGGCTACTGAAAAAAATCTAGAACCAGTGGTCGTTGATATGAGGGATTTATAATGGATTTATGTTTAGATATCGGTAATTCTCATATTTATGGTGGTGTCTATCATGACGATGAATTAAAGTTACGTTTTCGTTACCCAAGTTCAGCCGTCTGCACTTCTGATCAAGTGGGATTATTCTTATGTGATGTGTTGGAGCGTAATGGTTTTGCCGCCAAAGATATTAAACGCATTGGTATTTGTTCCGTGGTGCCTTCACTAGATTATTCAGTCACTAGCGCTTGTATTAAATATTTTGATTTAGACCCTCTATTATTAAGGGCGGGGATTAAATCGGGATTGCGCTTAGAGGTAAAAAATCCGAGTGAAGTGGGCGCCGATCGCATCGCGAATGCGGTGGCAGGTATGCACCATTTTCCTAATCGAGATTTATTGATTGTGGATTTGGGCACCGCCACGACAGTATGTGCGATAAAAAATAAAGCCTTTGTGGGTGGCGCCATTATGCCGGGTATCAAGATCGCGATGGAAGCCTTACATAAAAATGCCGCTAAATTAACTGCAGTCGATATTGTCGAAGCGGAATATGCTTTAGGTAAAGATACGCAAACTAATATTCAGTCAGGTTTATATTTTGGTCATGTCGGTGCTATCCGAGAATTGCTAAATCGAATTCGAGGGGAAGCCTTTGAAAAAGATAGCCAACCGGTCGTGATCGGCAGTGGCGGGTTTGCTTATTTATTTGAAAAACAAGAACTGTTTGATGTTATCATCCCTGATTTAGTATTGCATGGCATGAAAATTATTTTAGATAAGAATGATTAGTTTAAATAGTCAATTTTATTTTTTATCCAATCAAGAAGGGCAATATCGCGGTGTGGTGGCTTTATGTGGCGATCAATATCCCAGTGCCATCGGTGGTTGTCGCATCATCCAGGAAAAATTCTCTCATCAAATCGTTGAGTTGGCTCATTCTTTAGCGGATACCATGCGTTTGAAGGCTGCTAGCAATCACTTACCTTTAAATGGTGCTAAAGCGGTACTATGCGCTAATGATGCCGAGGAAAAAAGCTATTTATTACGCCAACTGGCGGCATTATTAAATCAATTGCAAGGTCGCTATATTACCGCCGTCGATATGGGCATTACCCAACAAGATATGGATTATTTAGCGCAATTTACTCCCTATTTAACTTGCCATACCGAGGGTGGCGGCGATCCGTCTTTGTGTACGGCGCGCGGAGTCTTGCTCAGTATGCAAGCCGCTTGCCAGTGGTATTATGGTGATGACGATTTGAGCCAGCGCCATATCGCGATACAAGGGGTTGGTAAAGTCGGACATTTGCTAGTGGAGTTATTGTTAAGTGCAGGGGCTCAATTGACGATCAGTGACATTGACCCTCTTGCTTGCCAACCCTTTAAGTCTCATCCTCGAGTAACGATCGTCCCAAACGATGCGATTTATCAAATTCCCTGTGATATCTTTGCACCTTGCGCGGCGGCTGGCGTGATCAATTTGGAAACCATCAAACAATTGCAGTGTGATTTCATTATCGGTGCGGCGAATAATCCTTTGAGTCATCCTACGCTAGCAAAATTATTAGCTAAGCAAGGTAAAATTTATTTGCCGGATTACTTAGTCAATGGTGGTGGTTTAATTCATTGCCTACATCAATATCAAGGGGATTTTGATTTGGAGAGTAAAATTGCAGCGATTGGAACGGCGGTGATGGATTGTTTAAGATCGGCCACTAATGGCAGCTTGGTCTAAAGGTTGCAGATACCCCTCATGCAACTGCATCACCCTATTCGTTCGGCGAGCTAAATTTAAATCATGCGTGACGATGACTAGGCTAGTACGAAATTCTTGATTAAGCTTTAACAATAAATCGAAGACTTCTTCGCTGGTATGATCATCCAAATTTCCTGTCGGTTCATCGGCCAGTAAAGCGGCGGGTTGATTAGCTAAAGCGCGGGCGATGGCAACCCGTTGCCGCTCTCCTCCCGATAATTCTGCTAAGCGATGCTCTAATCTTTTTTCCAAGCCTACTTTAGTCAGTAAATCGGTTGCCCTATCAGTTGCTTCTTTTATTGATTTATCATTTAAAATCAAAGGAATGGCAGTGTTTTCTAACGCCGTAAATTCAGGCAATAAATGATGGAATTGATAGACGAAACCTAAATGAGTATTACGTATTTTGCAGCGTTGAGTTTCATCTAATTGATAAAAATCTTGATTACTGATGATGACTTGACCGCTGGTGGGTTTATCTAAGCCACCTAAAATTTGTAATAAAGTGCTTTTACCAGAGCCCGATTTACCGATGATAGCAATACTTTCACCTTCAAAAATTTCGATATCGATAGTTTTTAATATCTCAATAGTATTTTTGCCATCATGAAAAGACTTAGTTAACTGTTTAGCGGTGATGATAGATTTACTCATAACGCAAGGCCTCCGCGGGTTGAATACGGGATGCGCGCCAGGCGGGATAGAGGGTAGCGATTAAACTTAATAATAAAGAAATAGCACAGACGCGGATAATATCCCCTATTTCTAATTGGGAAGGTAAATAATTTAAATAGTAGACAGAAGAGGCAAATAATTGAATATGCAACAGATGTTCTAAGCTATTGACAATTTGAGTCGCGTGACTCGCTAAAGCAATACCCAGTACTAACCCTAAGAATGTGCCGATGAGGCCGATGATGCAACCTTGAACAATAAAGATACGTAAAATGATCGCCGGTGTGGCACCCAAGGTACGTAAAATAGCGATATCCGCTTGCTTATCGGTGACGACCATCACGAGAGTCGAGACTAGATTAAAGGTTGCGACGGCGATGATGAGTAATAAAATTAAAAACATCATGGTTTTTTCTAATTGCACGGCTTTGAAAAAAGCGCCATATTGATCGGTCCAGTCATCAATATAAGCATTCATCAATTGTCCTTGTAAATCATGCGAAACATTCGGTGCTTGATAAGGGTCATCAAGTTTCACATGTAAGCCACTGACTCCATTACCTAAAGTGTATAGCGCTTGGGCATCTTGTAAATTGATATAAGCATAGCGGCTATCAAAGCCAAAGCCATTACCGGCAGAAAAAATACCCACGACCGTAAAACGTTTGAAACGCGGTGTTACGCCGGCTGGACTGACATCCAACGTAGGTACAATGAGCGTCACTTTATTGCCAACATTAACCCCTAATAAATTGGCTTGAATTTTGCCTAGCACAATACCAAATTGGTGGGGTTTTAAATCGCTGAGTTTGCCTACTACCATATCTTTATGTAAATCATTAATTTTCGCTTCTTGTTTGGGGTCAATACCAAAAATCGCGGAACCTTGGGTGATGCCGGGTGCTTGCAATAACCCCTGACCGGAAACGAATGGAGCGCTGGCTACGATATGCGGCTTGCCTTGAATTTGTTGTTGCACGGCTTGCCAATTATCGAGTTTACCGGTTAAGCCATTGATATTCACTTGTGGAGCCAAGCTAAAAACTTGAGCACGAATATGGATATCGAAACCATTCATCACTGACAATACCGTAATCAATACCATAACCCCCAAGGCAATACCGAGCATAGACGTTAAGGATATAAAAGAGATAAAGCCATTACGGCGTTTAGCGCGGGTGTATTTCCAACCGATATAAAGAGATAGGGGCTTAAACATAGGCCAAATTATACCACCGGAGGTGAGTTAAAAGCGAACTACTTTTTTTGGTCTAGTCTTTGTTCAGGTACTAAGCTGATAATTAATTGGTAAAGTTTTTCCGTATCATTAGCGTCTGCCGCTTGTTGCAAACTCGCTAAAATTTGCAATAAAGTTTGCCAATCATGTTTACGCGAATGCGCCTGCATGATTTTGCCATGCTCAGTTTTTTGCAATGCTTCTGTGGCGTGAAATAATTCTTCATGTAATTTTTCACCGGGGCGCAATCCTGTATAAACAATCTCAATATCTTCGCCCGGTTGTTTGCCGGATAATTTAATCATTTGTTCGGCTAAATAACTAATTTTAATCGGTTCACCCATATCTAACACATAAATTTCTCCACCCTGCCCCATGGTGCTAGCATGTAAAATTAATTGACTGGCTTCCGGGATCGTCATGAAATAACGAGTAATCTCGGGATGAGTGACCGTTAAGGGTCCACCCTTTTTCAATTGCTCTTCGAATAAAGGCACAACGCTACCAGCCGAACCGAGCACATTGCCAAAGCGTACCGTGATAAATTTAGTGGAGCTGTGTTCATTGAAATTTTGGCAATAAATTTCGGCGATTCTTTTTGAACAACCTAAAATATTACTCGGATTAACCGCTTTATCGGTAGAGATCAAGACGAATTCTTCTACGTGATATTTATCCGCTAAATTAGCTAATACCATCGTGCCGACCACGTTATTATTAATCGCCACATTGATTTGATATTCTAGCATGGGTACATGTTTATAAGCAGCGGCATGGAATAAAATTTGTGGACGATGACGTTGAAGAATTTCTTCTATGCGTGGTTGTTGAGTGATATCTTGCAAATAAGCGTGGATCGTTAAGCTAGGATGAGCTTGACGTAATTCCATCTCGATTCTATATAAATTAAATTCACTGTTTTCTATCAAAATTAATTCTTTGATATCGAGTCGTGAAAGTTGCCGACATAATTCTGAACCGATAGAACCGCCACCGCCGGTAACCACAATAGATTTATGGTTATAAGTTTTATTTAAGAGATCGATTTGCAGATCGACTGGTTCACGGCCGAGTAAATCTTCTAGCGAGACTTTGCGTAAAGTGTTAATTAATACATCACCAGCAATTAACGAATTCATGCTGGGGATAGTATGAACAGGAACATCGCTTTTTTCACATACGGCAACAATGCGTTGCATTTCTTTGGAGCTAATTTTGGGTAAGGCGATAATAACTAAATCAATTTTGTATTCGCACACTCGCTTTTCAATGTCCGTTGTATTTCCTTTAACTCGTATACCATGAATGTCTTTGCCTTGCATCGTCTCTTGGTCATCGACGATGATTACCGGTTTAATATTATTTTCTCGATCGTGCATTAAATTTCTAATTAATTGTTCCGCTAATTGACCGGCACCGACGATTAAAGCGCGTTGCAAAGCGATCTTGCGAGTGTAATGCTGGGTTTTAATCAGACGTACTGCAATGCGCGCTCCACCTAAGAAAAAAATTAACAATAATCCATACATCGGAAAAACCGAACGCGGCATATTGTAAAAATGATTATACCAATATGCGCTCACAGCGATTAATACCGTTCCTACTAACACCGCTTGTAATATGCGCAACAAATCAGGGATAGAGGCAAAATGCCACAGACCTCGGTATAAACCAAACAGCCAAAAACAGGCAGCTTGAATGAGCAAGCAAAAAGGTACAAAGATCAATGCAGTGTGAATAAATTGGTTGGGGATGATCGATAAATTAAATCGCAACCAAAATGCTAAGCCCCAGGCAAGTAAAATAGCGGATAGATCGTAAAAAATGGCGATCCCTAATTTGAGTTTTTGCATGGGTTTTAGCTCTCATTTTAAAAAAAGGTTATCTTATCACACCGTAGCGAGGTCGGAAATTTATACTTTAAATGGATAGAGTTGCTCCACACGATAATACAAGAATGTTAATAATAACATTTCAATGCTTAAAAATAAGCCAATCCAATTAGGATAATAATAAGCACTGAGAGTCAAGCCTGTGATGATGATATTAATGAGTAATCCCCAGCCTAACAATTGACTTTTTTTCTTACCAGATAAAATATATCGTTGATAAGCATGCAAGCGATGCGCTTCTGATAATTTTTGTTTAGCTAATAAGCGGCGAGCCACGGTGATGGTAGCATCAAACCAAAATAAACCTAATAACATCATTGGGTAAAGGATGGATAAGTGATCTCTTACTTGAGCATAAATGGCGATCGAACTGACTAAAAAACCTAAACTGATGCTGCCAGAGTCACCCATAAAAATTTTGGCGGGTGGAAAATTCCAAACTAAAAAAGATAACAATACCATCGCTAGCGCCACAACATGATTGAGCATCGCCCAATCATGAGCGCTGATGAAAAAGCTTGTGCAGCCTATTAGATAAAAGAAAGTTTCTCCAGCGGCATAACCGTCTGCTCCATCCATGAAATTAAATAAATTAATAAACCACAATAACAGGATAATTAACAAAGGGATAATGAGCCAAGTTGCAGTAAAGCTGAAATAAATAAAATCTAACGGCATTTTGACGGGCAAACAATAAATAAAATAACTCGCCGTTACTAATTGTAGGCATAGACGTACTTTAGGGCTGAGGCTATAAAGGTCATCTAAATACCCTATTGCCATTAAGAATAGTGTAGGAATAACGAATAAGCCTAACAAATGAATATTGGTGAGTAATAACCAAAGTGCCCAGGCACTGATAAAAATTAATCCTGCACTTTTGGGAATGGCGCCGGTATGTAAGGAGCGATGATTAATGGCTTCAAACCAACCCAGCTTCATTATGATACGACGAAATAAGCCAATGGCGAATAAAGTACCGACAAATAATAGACTATAATGCCAAGAAAAAATCATTTATTGCTATCCGGTAGCATCGATTGCAAAGCCGTTGCCACTGTATAAGGCGGCGTCCAATGTAATGCGAGTTGAACTTTTTTACTATTGACCGCCAGTGATGATGTTAAGCGTTGATATTCCGCTTTTTTACCTAAGATAGTGAATGGTAATTTTAGTAAAAATAAAGGCACTGGAAGTAACGCGATCGTTTTTTGTAGAGCGGCGGCAATATGACGAATCAAATTAGGAGTCGAAATATCATCGCCATCGGCTAATAAAAAAGTTTGATTCGCTACTGCAGATAATTGTTCTATGCTCAAGTGTAGAATTGATAAAAAATTACCCAAAAATAACATGCTGCGGGAATTATGTACTGCGCCCAAGGGCAAAAAGCGTTTGTGCTGGACTAATTGAATTAAGCGTTGAAAATTAGCCCCTACCCCTGCCCCATACACTAGTGGTAAACGGAATATAGTATATTTCACGGTGTGAGTTTGACACCACTCTATCAATAATTGCTCAGCTGCATATTTAGATTGGGCATAGTCATCTTGAGGATGAGGCGCGTCAGTTTCGGCAAAAGGCTGATCATGCGTTTCTTCGCCATTGACTTTGATACTGCTTAAAAAAATGAAATGATAGGGTTTATTATCCCGCAGGGATTCGAGTAAATTACGTATTCCTTCAACATTGACTCGATGATACGCATCATAAGCCACGGCAGTCATTTGATGGACTAAAGCGGCAGTATGGATCACGATATCGATATCGCGGCTGGGCAAAGTTATTTTAAAAGGCTGCAAAGGATTGCTAGCTAATACCCTATTAGCGAGTGCCGTTTGAGGTGTTCTGACTACCGGAATTATTTCATGGCCTTGTTGGCTGAATTGGTGGTAAATCGCACTACCTATGAATCCGGTGGGCCCCGTTAATAAAATTTTTGCCACTATCCTTGCTCCTGATTTTCTTGGCGAAATTGTAGCATATATTTGGTATACTCAAGTCAATTAATGGCTATCTCTCTCGTCTTTCCGGAATTAGCGTAGCTAATATCCGGAAACCAGGAGAAAGGGAGATAGATTCCCGCTTTCGCGGGAATGACGAGGATAGAAAAGTTGTAGGGACAGACCTAGGTGTCTGCCCGTCAGCGACGCTACACACCTCTTTTTTGTCATTCCCGCGAAGGCGGGAATCTAGAGATAAAATGAATATTTTCTGGATACCGGACATTGGCTGCGCTAATGCCGGTATGACGAATGAGGTAGCGCGTTGATTAAAGGTAGGGGCCGACCTATGTGTCGGCCCGCCAGTGACGCTATATCTACCAAAGGTCTAAGGTCGGCGCAGTGAAAATTTTATTATCGAGTACCAGCTTAAAACATATGCTGCATTTTCGCGGACAAATCATTCGCTATCTCGCCGAAGTGGGTCATCAACTTTATATCCTTGCACCGATCAATATCGATAATCCGCAACAAGCTGTCAGCCATAATAATATAACCTTTATCGATGTGCCATTATCTCGTGGCATAGCGAATATCGTTGGTGAATTAAAAGCGCTGTATTATTATCGACAGCAGCTCAAAGCCATCAAACCCGATGTGATTTTTAGTTATGTCGTCAAAGCCAGTTTTTTTACTCGGCTGATCAACTGGAAAATCCCGCATGTGAATTTCATCACTGGTCTAGGAAGCGGCTTGAGTGCCGGAAAATATCAATGGGGTATTCTTAAATTGCTCTCCTTATTACGGTTTTTTGAAAAAAAATTCAAAAAAAACCAAGAAATTTTTGTTTTCCTCAATAACCCTGATAGAAACTTTTTTTTACAATACGATCTGTGTAACGCTAAGGATAGTGTAGTTTTTCCAGGTGAAGGGGTGGATTTAAGTTACTATCGATATTCACCCTTGGTGACCCATGATAAACCCGTGGCTTTTTTATTTATTGGTCGATTGCTCAAAGATAAAGGTGTCTTAGAATTATTAGCGGCTGCTCAGCAACTGAAACAAAAACATATTCCTTTTACTTGTACTGCTATCGCACCGGTGGATCGCGATAATCCCACTTATCTGGCGCATATTACGGCTAGAGATTTTGCTGATAGCGGGATTGACTATATCGCTAGTGTGGATGATGTCCGACCTTTTTTGCAAGCTTGTGATATTGTGGTATTGCCGAGTTATACGGAAGGATTGCCACGAGTATTGTTAGAAGCCATGGCGGTTGGTCGCCCTATTATTGCGAGCGATATCAGCGGCTGTAGAGAATTGGTTAATGATAGTAATGGGTTTTTAATTCCAGCCAAAGATAGCGACGCGTTAGCGGCGATGATGGAATCCGTCAGTAAAATGGATAACAGAGAGTTAACTTGTTTGGGCAACGCCGGATATGAAAGAGTTAAAACGCAATATTCGATAGAATCTATTATTGAATGCTACCAACAATTATTAAAACGGTTATAATAGGTCGTCTATAATAAAGTTATCTACAAGGAGATAGACTAAATGGAGCGTCATTTATTAAAAAAACTACTGATTTTAATTTTTTCTGCATTGCTATTAACCGCGTGTAGTGATAATAATATCAATGCTTCTGCTAATGCTGAACCTGCTTCTGCATCCCTTAACCAGTTGTTTGTATTATCAAATGGCGTTTGCAATGCCAGTTTATTGGCTCAAACATTAGCTGATGGTGATAATTTATCTAAGCAAAAATTTGATGTTAGTTTGCAAGATGATAAGGAAGCTAATTATAGCTATTATATGATAGTCGCCCATGGTGAATTTAATGCCGATAGAATTCGTCATGCGGTGTGCGGCTATATTACCCAGTATAATTGCAGTATTTATTGGGGAAATGTGGTGAGTATTGCTATGCTTGCTGAAACCAAAGCGCCACGCTTTCCAGGAGATACGAGTCCCCACTATCAATTAACACCGCAAATGTGTCAAAAAATCTTAAGTAAATCAAAATTATAGGAGATTATGATGAAAATTAAGCAAAGAATTTTATTTGGTTTATTGTTAGGAACTTTCAGCATTCAAATGGCCATGGCTGATCAATATAAAGAATGTGATTTAAACCAAGTTAAAGAAGATGTATCATTTAATATATTAACATTTAGCAACGACCCATCAGGCTTAGCTGTTGAAGTAAAAAAAGATGCTAATGCCAATACCGATGTGATGCAATTATTCCAAAATTATGCGGACCAAAATAAATGTGAGTTATATGTATTACCTTCTGCAGATTTAGCGGCAGGCATTTTAAAAGATTTTAATGAGGGTGCTGAAGATAATACTAAATCCACGCAAGAGAAATATTTATTAGTAACGGGTAAAAAATATAATGCCATGGTTGAGCTTAATTTTAAATTACCGATCAAAGTGGTAAAGCCGTAATAATTTTTTTATGACTGGTGGATTACGCTGCGCTGATCCACCCTACAATTTTTCTATATTATGTTTACCACATGCCTGTTGGCACCAGGCTAATTCGGATTCGATAATTGTCGCATAAGGATCTTCATACAATGAATCCCAATGTAATTGCTGGCGAATTTTAGTATTATCGGCCACTGAATAAGCGATATCCCCTGCTCTACGTTCAGCAATGGTATAAGATAATCCTTGAGGAGCAAAGGTAGAAAATAATTGAATGATTTCTAATACTGACAAGCCTCGTCCATAACCAATATTGAATACTTCGCTAAAAGTATTGGGCTGAGTTTTTAAATAATCTAGCAAGAGATAATGCGCATTACCGATATCCATCACGTGAATAAAATCTCGCACACCGCTGCCATCGGCGGTGGCAAAATCATTGCCATAAACAGAGATATGATAATTTTCATTAGTAATATTGCGTGCTATTTTTTGAATCAACGCTTCTGCTTGCGGTTTATAATTACCGACGGATAAGCCAGGTTCATTGCCAGCCACATTAAAATAACGAAAAATACCACATTGGATATCATATTGTTTACAAATATCTTGTAAAGCTAATTCGGCAAAATATTTGGATTTACCATAGACGCTGATAGGATTGATGGAAGCATTTTCAGGTAATTTCACTTGTTCATTATCCCCATAGACGGCAGCCGTTGAGGAAAAAATAAAACGTTTGACATTAAATTGGCGAGCTAATTCCATTAATTTCAAGGAATTTAATAAATTCTCTTCATAATAAGTTGCAACACAGCGCATCGACTCTTCAACCGATGTTTTAGCGGCTAAGTGAATGATACTATCGATAGCATAGCGTTTGAAAAGCGCTTGCATGAAGTCGACATCGCCTATATCGCCTATTTCGTAATGAACCCCGTCTAGCTGATTTTCTTGAAAGCCGGTAGATAAATTATCGACCACGACTAGTTTGAAACCATGAGCTTGTAATAAGTGGGCCACATGGCTACCGATATAACCACAACCGCCAGTAATTAAAATAAATTTAGTCATAATTCTGCGGTGGATGAGAAGCAGTATTACTCTCCACTATTCCTTAATTTTTACGTTCATTTGAAGGATTGCGCCACACAATATAATGATACGCGAAATAATTGGCGATAGAACCTAAAATAATACCTGCTAAAAGAAGGATATTATAGATGACAAAAGAGTGGCCAAAAATAATCGCTCCAAAATGCATGACAAGGAGTTGTAGCACTAATGAAATAAGCGAACATCCGTTAAATTGTAATAATTTTTTAAAAAATGTTTTTTTACACTCTTGCCATTTAGCACTATTGTCTTTAAAAGTAATATAATTATTGATTATAAAATTCAAAATAATGGCACATTCCACGGCAATGGCGTTGGCAAAAGTTGGATGCAGAAATAAAACCAATAAATTGAAGGTAATGATTTGCGCGATAAAACCTACCAGTCCGCAAGCAGTAACTTTAAAATAACGCTGCATTTCGCTAAGGCGTAATTTTATGACGACATTTAACGAGTCTGTAGTATTACGCCGGGGAAATTTGCTTTCACCTTCGGTTCTATCAATAAATTCAATGGGAGATTCTACAATTTTAGCGCCAGCCTTATGCAATGCCCAAAAAAGGTGGATTTTATAAGCATATTGCCTGGATAATAATCCTTCTAAATCGATTTTTTTTAACCAAATAGTTTTCGTCGCGCGGAAGCCGCTGGTAAAATCTTTATAGCGAGGCGTTAAAAAAAGTCGAGCGGTCCAATTTCCTGCTACTGAAATCAATCGCCGATACCAAGGCCAATCTACGGCGATCTTACCACCTTTTACATAGCGACTACCTACGACTACATCATTCCCTGCTTGTAATAGCGCAATCATTTCTGGAATATGTTTCGGCTGGTGAGAACCATCGGCATCGAACTCAAAAACTACGTCTGCTTTCAACACATCTGTCGCATAACGCATAGCCTGAATATAGGCGCCTCCTAAGCCGGATTTTTTTTCTTCTCCCGTTAGATAAATATTAGGCCATTGTTTCTGTAATTGTTGAACAATACTTCGAGTTGGGTCGGTAGAATTACTATCAAATACTAAGATATTCATCTCAATTTGAGGAAGTGATAAAAAAGTCGTTTCTAACTCACGAATTGTTTTTTCAATCGTTCCCGACTCATTATAAGTTGGTATAATTATAGTACAACGCAAAATAACCTCACCTATTTATTTCTGCCGATTATTTATTTGCTAAATCTGCCACATCACTACAAGATGTGAGTTTAAATGATTTTATGTCTTTAACTATTTGTTTAGCCACAATAATTGGGTAGCCATCTAATTTACCCGAAACAAACCCAGATGGAGTTATTAAGGAAATACAACGTCCTGGTACAGGCCAAGGATTCCAAACATATAAAGTATCTGGATTAAGTTTGCTCGCTTTATAGGCATTCAATAAAACATCATTGTATCGATTCATTGCCGCCATATCAAAACGCGATAAATAAAATGTATTGAATTTTACCTTATTTTGCATGGCGAGGAAAGCAAATGGCATATAAATGTTATTGGCATAAATTTGTGTTGGAATAAAATCGATAAATTTCACTTTTTTCATCATTTGTTGCCATGC
>JACCDV010622832.1_pt1 | contig 47607 bp, 46 predicted proteins | sample 7446131 | NCBI WGS metagenome assembly JACCDV01 (sample SAMN15323448, study PRJNA562643) | freshwater metagenome | isolation source: river surface water | place: USA:Blue River Watershed | collected 2017-08-17
CGCCAATGATAGTATGCTTTTTGCATGCGAAAGTAGGTCACTGCCAAGCTATTTATACAGACTGCTCAACGCAGTCGGCTAAACCCCCTCTATACACATAGTGGGGGTTTTTAGCTTTAGGGGCCAGGCGTTATGCCCGGTGGGAAGCGCTAGCCTAAGCTAATCAATTGCAGTGAGTGGTTTCAATTCATTGAATTCATTGGTATAATGAACGCAGAATTTTTCGATGGGCTTTGTGCCCATTTTTTGTTTCTGCAACTTACGCATGCTTTTTAAGCTAAGTAACGGCTAAGTTGCGATAGTTAAGTGGTGTTTTAAGGGTGTAAAAATGCAAGATTTGCCTACATTGATAACGACTGCGGTTGAGCAACTCGGCTTTGAATTGGTCGATTTGGAGATGTCCAATCGTGGCAAGCTGTTGCGCGTTTTTATCGATAAGCTTAATCCTGTCGATACAAAAGACAGCGTCACCATAGACGATTGTAGCTTGGTGAGTAACCAATTGGGTAACCTGTTGGCGGTTGAAAACGACATTGATTACGATAGGTTGGAAGTCTCTTCACCCGGTATGGATCGCGTGTTGAAGACAGAAGCTAATTTTTTACGCTTCATCGGTGAGCGTGCCACGGTTAAATTGCGTGTGGCAGTGAGCGAAGTGCATGTAAATGCGAAAGATAACAAGCAAGAAACAGTAAGTAAAAAGAATTTTTTAGGCATACTGCGCGGCGTTGATGCTGGCCAGTTGCTGTTGGAGTGCGATGGGGTGGTGCAAAAAATTGCCCTCAGTAATATAGAAAAATCGCGCCTGAGCCCGGTTTTTTAATAGCGATACAAGCAGGCTTTACTGCTTATAAGCGAAATAAATTTAATTTAATGAATGCAGATTACCTGCAAATTGACAGTTGGAGAGCAACATGAGTCGTGAAATTTTATTATTGGTTGATGCATTAGCGCATGAAAAAAACGTCACTAAAGAAGTGATATTTATCGCGCTTGAACTGGCCTTAGCTTCTGCCACCAAGAAAAAACACCATGATGATGCGGATGTGCGGGTGGAGATTGATAGGGAAACCGGTGAATACAAAACCTTTAGACGCTGGCAATACGTCGAATACGATTTGTTGGAAAACTCCAATTATCAAATCGATGAAGAAAGCGAGCATGCTAAAGGTTTAAATATAGGCGATTACTACGAAGAGCCTTTAGAAAACATTGAGTTTGGTCGCATTGGTGCGCAAGCCGCCAAGCAAGTGATCTTGCAAAAAGTCCGTGAAGCGGAACGCGAGCAAATTCTAGAAGACTTCTTAGCCCGTGATGAAAAGATGGTGACCGGCGTCATTAAACGCATGGAAAAAGGCAGTGCCATCATAGAGGTGGGTCGGATTGAATCGCTATTGCCGCGTGAGCAAATGATCCCTAAAGAGAACTTAAGGGTGGGTGATCGTGTGCGCGCCTATCTGTCACGCATAGAGCGTGGTGGCCGTGGTCCGCAATTGATTTTATCGCGCATCACGCCGGATTTCTTGGTGCGCTTGTTTGAATTAGAAGTGCCTGAAATTGAAGAAGGCTTGTTGGAAATTCGTGCCGCAGCCCGTGACCCTGGTTTGCGTTCAAAAATTGCCGTGAAATCCAATGACCAACGCATAGACCCAGTGGGCACCTGCGTCGGTATGCGCGGTTCGCGTGTGCAGGCGGTGACGGCTGAGTTGGCTGGCGAACGCGTGGACATCGTTTTATGGAGCATAGAGCCGGCGCAGTTTGTTATTAACGCCATGTCACCAGCCGAAGTGACCAGCATCGTGGTGGACGAAGATACGCACAGCATGGACGTGGTGGTGGATGAAGAGCAATTAGCGCTAGCCATAGGCCGCAACGGACAAAACGTGCGCTTGGCCTCTGAATTGACCGGCTGGACATTGAATATACTGACGGTGGATCAAGCAGAACAGAAAAACCAAGATGAGTTTTCTGGTGTTAGCCAATTGTTCATGCAAAAACTGGATGTGGATGCCGAAGTGGCCGAAATTTTAGTGCAAGAAGGTTTCAGCACCTTGGAAGAAATTGCCTACGTGCCTTTGGCTGAAATGAATGAGATAGAAGCATTCGATGAAGACACCATAGAAGAATTACGTAAACGCGCTCGTGCGGCTTTATTAACAGAAGCCATCGCTAAAGAAGAAGGCGTTGATGAAGCGTCTGCGGACTTGCTAGGCATGGAGGGCATGGATGAAAAAACAGCCCATTTGTTAGCGTCAAAAGGCGTGGCCACCATGGATGCCTTAGCCGAATTGGCCGTGGATGAATTGGTTGAATTAACAGCGATGGATGCTGAGCGAGCTAAAACATTGATTATGACCGCTCGCGCACCGTGGTTTGTATAAGCGCGTAAAGAAGTAAGCAGTAAGACTGTGCAATAAAGCGCAGAAAAAGAACACTGGAGTAAGAAGATGGCACAAACAACCGTAGAACAATTTGCTGGCGAATTAAAATTGCCAACAGCACTGTTATTAGAGCAGCTAAAAAGTGCTGGAGTAAATAAATCAGTTGCGGAAGACCAATTGAGCGAAGCCGATAAAACCGCCTTGCTTGATCACTTGCGTAAAGAGCACGGTACATTAGCGCCTAAAAATAAAATTACCTTAACGCGCAAATCCAATTCGGAAATTAAAAAAACCGACAACACCGGTAAGGCACGCACCATACAGGTGGAGATTAGAAAAAAACGCGTGATCGAGCAGCCGCTTGATAATGCACCCATGGAAGTAGTTGCTAGCGAAGCTGTTGTTGCTGCGCCAGTAGTGGTGGAAATTGAGCCGGTGGTCGAGGTACAAATTGAAGCTGTCGTGGTAGAAGAGCCAGCCCCAGTGGAAGAGCTTGCTAGTCCTGAGGTTGCAGTTAAAACCATCAACCGTAAAGATTTGCTAGGCGCCGAAGAAATTGCCTTGCGTGAGAACGAGGCTAAAAGGCACTCTACCTTGGCGGCCATGCAAGCCGAAGACAGACGTAAAAAACAAGAGCTGGCACAACGCCGTTTAGAGGAAGAAGCTAAGCGTGTCGCCGAAGCCGAGTTGGCCAAGGAAAAAGCCGCAAAATTATCCGAAGGCACTTTGCATAAGCCCTTGGCTAAAGACGGCGCAGCTAAGCCAGCAGCGGCTAAAGATGCCAAAAAAGGCAAAGGCAATAACAAAGAGTGGACCGACGCTGAAAATAAAAAACGCGGTTTAAAAACACGTGGTGACATCACTGCCGGTAAACCGGGATGGCGTGCGCCTAAGGGCAAGCACAAACACCACGGGGATGATGATGCACAACACGCATTTAATGCGCCTACCGAGGCCATCATCCACGAGGTATTGGTGCCAGAAACCATTACTGTGGCTGAGTTGGCTCATAAAATGGCGGTTAAATCAGGCGAAGTGATTAAAGCGCTGATGGGCATGGGCATGATGGTGACCATCAACCAAGTGTTGGACCAAGAAACGGCCATCATCATCGTTGAAGAAATGGGCCATAAAGCCTCGGCCGCAGCGCCTAATGATCCGGAAACCTTCTTGGAAGAAGCAGAACACGCGGCGGCGGTGCTTGAGCCTCGCCCACCGGTGGTAACGGTGATGGGTCACGTGGACCACGGTAAAACCTCCTTGTTGGATTACATACGCCGCAGTCGCGTAGCCTCCGGTGAAGCCGGTGGCATTACCCAACACATAGGCGCATACCATGTGGAAACCCCGCGTGGCATGGTGACCTTCCTAGATACCCCAGGCCATGAAGCGTTTACCGCCATGCGTGCCCGTGGTGCTAAAGCAACCGATGTCGTGATATTGGTGGTGTCTGCCGATGACGGCGTCATGCCACAAACCATAGAAGCCATACACCATGCAAAAGCCGCTGGCGTGCCTTTGGTTGTGGCTATCAATAAGATAGATAAGCCAGGCGCAGAACCTGAGCGCGTCAAAATGGAATTGGTGTCACAAGAAGTGGTGCCTGAAGAGTTTGGCGGCGATGTTATGTTTAGAGCCGTGTCGGCTAAAACCGGCCAAGGCATAGACGAGCTTCTAGAAGCGGTGTTATTGCAAGCAGAAATCTTGGAGCTACAAGCCCCGAAAAATACACCGGCCAAAGGCTTGGTGATAGAAGGCCGCTTGGATAAAGGCCGCGGTTCTGTGGCGACCATCTTGGTGACCTCCGGTACCTTAAAACGCGGTGACATGATCTTGGCCGGTAACACCTTTGGTAAAGTGCGTGCCATGTTGGATGAATCCGGTAAAGACATACAAGAAGCCGGCCCTTCCATGCCCGTTGAAATTCAAGGTTTATCCGACGTACCTAGCGCAGGTGAAGAGATGATCGTGCTTAACGATGAGCGTAAAGCGCGTGAAATTGCTAACTTCCGTCAAGGTAAATTCCGCGACACGAAATTAGCTAAACAGCAAGCGGCTAAGTTGGAAAACATGTTTGATCAAATGGGTGAAGGCGTGGCACAAACGCTGGGCCTGATCATTAAATCTGACGTACAGGGTTCCTACGAAGCGCTGTCTACCAGCTTACAAAAACTGTCCACTTCAGAAGTGAAAGTGAACGTTATACATACCGGTGTGGGTGCGATTAGCGAATCCGACGTGAACTTGGCCGCCGCCTCCAAAGGCGTATTGATAGGCTTTAACGTGCGGGCTGATTCAGGTGCACGTAAACTCATCGAAACCTTGGGTGTGGATGTGCGCTACTACAACATTATTTACGAAGCCGTGGATGAAATTAAAGCGGCATTAGGCGGTATGTTGGCGCCAGAGCAAAAAGAAAGCATGATAGGTACCGTGGAAATCCGTGAAGTATTCCGTATCTCTAAAGTGGGCGCGATTGCCGGTTGTTACGTACAAGACGGTATGATTAAACGCAATTCACACGTGCGCGTATTACGCAATAACGTCATCGTGCATAGCGGCGAACTGGATTCCTTGAAACGCTTTAAAGACGACGTGAAAGAAGTGAAAAACAGCTTTGAATGCGGTCTTTCATTGAAAAACTTTAACGACATTGAAGTCGGCGACATCCTTGAAGTCTACGAAATCGTTGAAGTGGCTCGTACTTTATAATGGCTAAAGAGTACGCTAGAAGTCACCGCGTTGCTGAGCAAATGCAACGCGAGTTAGCCGACTTGTTGCAATTTGAAGTTAAAGACCCACGCATCGCTATGGTCACCATCACTGCAGTTGAAGTGACGGGTGACATGGCGCATGCAAAAATATTCTACAGTGCCAGCAAGCCCAGCGACAATTTGCAACAAGGCTTAGAAAAGTCGGCCGGTTTTCTACGCACGCAATTGGCCAAACGCATGTTGCTGCGCACCGTGCCGCAATTGCATTTTGTCTACGATGCCTCTATAGACAACGGCATGATGATGGCTAAATTGATAGACCAAGCCTTAGCCACAGGCTCAGATCAAGATTAATCCCACCTTTTAAAAGCCCTGCCCTTGCAGTTTAGACGAGCCAAAAAAAACATCAGTGGCGTGCTGCTATTGGATAAGCCCATAGGCTATTCGTCCAATCAAGCTTTGCAACAGGTCAAGCACCTATTGCAAGCAGCCAAAGCTGGCCACACCGGCACATTGGATCCCTTGGCCACCGGTTTGCTGCCTTTGTGTTTTGGTGAAGCCACTAAATTTGCCCATTACTTAACCGAAGCCGATAAAGTCTATGAGGCCACCCTAAAACTGGGCGTGACCACCAGCACCGGTGATGCCGAAGGCCAGGTGTTATCCGAACAAGCGGTGCAGGTCAGCGCTGATCAATTTAGCGCTGTTTGCCGGCAATTTTTAGGCGAAATCAGCCAAATTCCACCCATGTACTCGGCCTTAAAACACGAAGGCAAAGCCCTCTACGAATATGCCAGAGCCGGCGTGGAGATCGCGCGTAACGCTCGTAGCGTTACCATACACGCGATAAGCGTGCTGGCCTTCGATCAGGATGTTGCCAGCATACGGGTGACGTGCAGCAAAGGCACTTATATCCGCACCTTGGCCGAGGACATAGGCGCTAAGCTTGGCTGCGGCGCGCATCTCATCGGTTTGCGCAGAACTGCTACGGCCGATTACCACATAGCGCAGAGTATTACACTGGACGACTTTGTGGCATTGTCAGCGGAGCAGCAGTTGGCCAAACTGCTGCCATCAGACAGTGCGGTGGCGTATTTGCCAGCGATAACGCTGGACGCAGACAGTGCTTTTTATTTGAGTCAAGGTCAAGCCGTTTGGCAAAGCGGCTTGATTCCAGAGGGGCTGATACGCCTATACAATCCGCAGCAAGTATTTTTAGGCCTGGGCGAACGTCAGCCGGATGGTAAGATCGGCCCTAAACGCTTAATCGTGCAGCCGGCACAGGCATAAAAAACATAAAAATGATTGATAAATCATCCATTTATGCCTATAATGCGCGGCTCATGCAAATGAATGCATAGGCGGTTTAGACGATAGGCTGCCTTTACATTGACGCAAAACATCTAAATATTAGGATAAAGTTATGGCAACCACTGCAGCAGAACGCGCTAAGATCGTTAGTGAATTTCAACAAGCTAAAAATGATACCGGTAGTCCAGAAGTGCAAGTTGCGCTTTTAACTAGCCGCATTACTTACTTAACTGAGCATTTCAAAAGCAATAAAAAAGACCACCATTCACGTCGTGGTTTATTGGCTTTGGTTAGTCAGCGCCGTAAATTGTTGGATTACTTAAAACGTGAAAGCGTAGAGCGTTATCAAACACTCATTGGTCGTTTAGGCATTCGTAAGTAATTGCGACCGATTAATTATTTGCAAAACACGACGCATTTTTGCATTTTGTTTTGCCTATAAAACAATAAGCCGACAGCGCTGCATGAGCAGCACTTCGGCTTTTTTGTTATGCCATTGTTAAAATGGTTTTAAAGATTTTTCCTTAAACGAATCTAGGGATAAATCGATATTGTGCGTTCGTTATTGGGTTGTGAATAACGAATATTAAAAAGAGAAAAGGATAAAAAATGTTTAATAAAGTAACGAAGAGCATACAGTACGGTGCACACACGCTCACCTTAGAAACAGGTGAAATTTCACGTCAAGCCGATGCGGCCGTGATGGTCAGCTATGGTGATACCGTGGTGTTGGTTGCCGTCACCAGTAAAAGTGAAGTAAAACCAGGCCAAGATTTTTTCCCATTGACTGTGGATTACATGGAAAAAACCTATGCGGCCGGTAAAATCCCAGGTGGTTTTTTCAAACGTGAAGGCCGTCCTTCAGAAAAAGAAACCTTAACCAGCCGTTTAATCGATCGCCCATTGCGTCCATTATTCCCGGAAGCGTTTTACAACGAAGTGCAAGTGGTGGCGACAGTGTTGTCATCCGATCCAGAGATAGATGCAGACATTCCAGCCATTATTGGTGCCTCAGCGGCCATGGCTATTTCTGGCATTCCATTTTTTGGCCCATTAGGTGCAGCCCGCGTGGGTTACGTCAATGACGCTTATGTACTAAACCCAAGTAAAACTGAATTAGAATCATCCAAAATGGATTTAGTCGTAGCGGCAACAGCAACAGCCGTGATGATGGTGGAATCGGAAGCGAAAGAACTGTCAGAAGAAGTCATGCTAGGTGCGGTGGTATACGGCCACGAGCAAATGCAAGCAGTGATAGGCATGATCAATGAACTAACAGCCGAAGCCGGTAAAGACGCTTGGGATTGGGTTGCTCCAGAACCAGATACTGACTTAATTGCAAAAGTGGCTAAATTGGCTGCCGACGACATCAACGCGGCTTTCCAAATTAAAGCCAAAGGCGCACGCTCTGCTAAGTTAAGCGAAATTACCAGCCGTGTGTTGGCTGAATTGGTGACAGAAGAAACATCCACCACGGAAGCCAATAAAATTAAAACAGAATTGTTTAATTTAGAAGCTAAAACCGTGCGTAGCCAAATCTTAAACGGTGAGCCACGTATTGATGGCCGTGATACCCGTACTGTGCGTCCTATCAGCATCCGTACTGGCGTATTGCCACGCACCCATGGTTCAGCGTTGTTTACCCGTGGTGAAACGCAAGCCTTGGTTGTAGCTACCTTGGGTACTGGCCGTGATGAGCAAGTGATTGATGCCTTGCAAGGTGAGTTTAAAGACCACTTTATGTTGCATTACAACATGCCTCCGTACGCGACAGGTGAAACTGGCCGTGTAGGCACACCAAAACGCCGTGAAATCGGTCATGGCCGTTTAGCTAAACGCGCTTTGGTTGCAGCATTGCCAAACAAAGAAGACTTTGATTACAGCATGCGCGTGGTGTCTGAAATTACTGAATCCAACGGTTCCAGTTCCATGGCCTCAGTCTGTGGTGGTTGTTTAGCCTTGATTGACGCTGGTGTGCCTATGAAAAATCACGTGGCCGGTATTGCCATGGGTTTGATTAAAGAAGGCAACCGTGTAGCGGTATTGACCGATATCTTGGGCGATGAAGATCACCTAGGTGACATGGACTTTAAAGTAGCGGGTACCGAAGACGGTATTACTGCTTTGCAAATGGACATTAAAATTACCGGTATTACGGCACAAATTATGCAAGTGGCCTTAGCCCAAGCAAAAGAAGGCCGTACGCACATTTTAGGCATCATGAAAACAGCCATGAGCAATGCCAATACTGAAATGTCAGCGTTTGCACCACGCATCATTACCATGAAAATCAATCCGGAAAAAATCCGCGATGTGATTGGTAAAGGTGGCGCAGTGATACGTGCATTAACCGAAGAAACAGGCACCACCATCGATATCGATGATACTGGTACGGTTAAAATCGCTTGCACCAGCTCTGAGCAAGGTGCAGAAGCGCAACGCCGTATTGCTGAAATCACTGCGGAAGTGGAAATCGGTAATGTGTATGAAGGTACCGTGCTTAAATTGTTGGATTTTGGTGCGATCGTGTCGCTAATTCCAGGCAAAGACGGTTTGTTGCACATTTCACAAATTGCCCATCAACGCGTTAATGCAGTCAGCGACTTCTTAAAAGAAGGCGATGTGGTCAAAGTGAAAGTCGTCGAAGCCGATGAAAAAGGCCGCGTGCGTTTAAGCATGAAAGCCTTAATTGATCCACCTGCAGGCGAAACACAAGAGTAATACGCAGCAGCTTGCGTTAAATCTCAAATAAAAAAGGCACCCTAGGGTGCCTTTTTTATTTTTACAGACGCTTATTTTTTCAAGTTATCTAAACTGCAAGCGGTTACTGGGTTTAAATACAGCATGAGTAAACCGCCGGCAATCGCTAAGTATTGCAATATCGGCAAATGCAGTAAAACCGCGATGATCACGGCGTAGATGGCCATGCACAATGCGGCCAATTTGGTTTTGTAGCCCAATAGCAAAGCCAAGCCACCGACCAATTGCACCAAAATAATCAATGGGGCAAAGATGCTGGCTAGGCCTAAACTGCCTAGACCGGCTTGGTATTGTAGGTAGCCGTCTGGATTAGAAAAGAAGCTCAAGATGAGCATGGTGATTTGAAGTAAAAAAACTTGTGCCAGTAAAATGCGGCCTAGCGCGCTGAAATAACATTGCATGGAATGACCTTTTTTAGAATTAACAAAAAATAACAGCCTGCATAATGCACTGAAGCCATGAAATTCGCAAGCCTAGGACTGGCCTTGGGGCAGTTTAGCCTTAGCTTAAATTGCTTAAAGCCGGCCTATTCTATAAAATCGCATTATTAGCAATTTACTGATTAACCACCACTATTCAAGGATGACACATGTCAAAAATTATTTTTAAAGCCGGCGAAGCCACCATCTACACGGAAGGCAAAGACACTGGCGCAGCCATGCCAGAAATTTTAATTGGTCGCGTGGACGGTCCAGTGGGCGCCGCTTTTGCCAACATGATGGCGCAAAGCAAAGGCCACACTGCCATGTTTGCGGTGCGTGATTTGAATCAGTTGGTGCGCCCAGCTTGTATGATGGCGCCAAAAGTGACGCTTAAAGACAGCGCAAACATCGAATTGTTCGGTGGCTTGGTGCAAGCCGCGACCGCCGATGCAATTTTAGATTGCGTGATCGAAGGCATCATTCCTAAAGACCAAGTCAACGATTTATGCATCATCAGCTTGGTGTGGATAGACCCGCGTGCCGCTAAAGATGAAAATTTAGACAAAGCCGATATGTACAAAAACAACTACGAGGCGACAAAATTGGCTATTAAACGCGCGTTAAATGATGAGCCATCCATAGATGAATTGATCGCTAACCGTCATAAAATCAAACATTGCATGTGGGAAGAAAGCTGGGGCGATATCTAATCTTCGCTTAGCCTACTTAGCTTAGCCTGTTTAGAATGAGGCAACAATAAAAATCGGCTTAGGCCGATTTTTTTGTTTTAGCGCGCTGTTCGGCCAACAACAACTGCAGTATTTTTCTAACCGGTGTGGGGATGGCAGCAGCGTTCGCTTGCGCTAAGCTAAGCCAGATATACTGCGGCTCACCCACTTGTGTCAAAGCTTGCGTCAATTGCATGGGCTGCACCTGTATGCTGAGTTTGTAGTGGCTAAAGGCGTGGTTAATCGTGGCCAGGGGTGGGTGGGCTGTTGCGCTAAGGCCAAAACGTTGCTGCACCAAGGCGCTCAAATCCTCAGCGCCATCGGTTTCGGGGAAGCTCCACAAGCCACCCCAAATGCCACTGGGTGGGCGCTTTTCTAGTAGGATTTGCTGGCCTTGGCGCAGCACCAACATGGTGGTGGATTTCTGCGGCACGACTTTGCGTGGTTTGGGTGTGGGCAGCGTTTGTACGCAGCCTGCTTGCAGGGCTGCGCAGCCATTCTGCATGGGGCACTCGCTGCATTTTGGTTTGGATCGAGTGCAGATGGCTGAACCTAAATCCATCAAGCCTTGGGTGTACGCCACCATTTCTTGTTTTGGCAGCAATGACTCAGCGATGGCCCATAAAGCCTTCTCTACCTTTGGCGAACTGGTCCAACCTTCAACTCGAAAGTATCTAGCCAGCACACGCTTTACGTTGCCATCTAATATCGTTTCTATTTGATTAAAGGCGAATGACGCTATAGCCGCAGCGGTAGAGCGGCCTATTCCTGGGAGGGATTGCATCACGGCTACATCGTTTGGGAACACGCCATGATGCGTGTTCATGATGATGCTCGCCGTTTTATGCAAATTGCGCGCGCGTGAGTAATAGCCTAAGCCGCTCCAGTGTTCCAATACTTCCTCTTGGCTGGCAGAAGCTAAGCTAGCTAAGTCAGGAAAACGCTGTATGAATTTTTGGTAATAGCCTATCACCGTGCTAACTTGCGACTGCTGCAGCATGATTTCTGACACATAAATGGCGTAGGCATCGCTGGTGTTTTGCCAAGGTAGATCATGCCTGCCGTGCTGTTTTTGCCATGCGATTAAGCGGCTAGCAAATGCCGACATCAGGGTTGGTGCCTAGACATTTTAGGGCTGTTCAACTTTTCAGGTTGCGCTTGCAGGGCAATGCGCACATTGTTAGCCCGATTGTCACCAAAGCTGAGCTGGCCTATGCGTATATCGCCGCTTGCATTGATGCCTTTGAGCGCGTCTAAATCCAATGCTGTTTGTTCATTCTTCGGGCTGCTTTTGCCAGCTGCTTGGTAGCGATTGAGGTTTAATTTATCGACGGCTAAATGCATGCTGTAGGCGTGCGGTGACTGCAAGCTCATTGCGACATCGCCATTAATTCTGCTGTCGTCTAGCCTAAGTGCTATGCCGGTAGCGCGCAATGTTTGGCCCTCAGTTTTAATGCTAGTGTGCAGTTTATGTAGCTGGTAAGGCGCGTAAGCTATTTTCTCCAGCGTGACTTGGCCATCCAAATTGACTTGGCTCAGCGCGGATAGATCGATGGGGTTGGGGCCTTTTGTTGCGGTTTTCTGTTTGCTAGCTAAGTAAGCGTTGAGATCCCATTGCTGGGCAGCCAGCTTAAATTGTAGCTTGGGTTTGGCCATGTGGCTCACTGCCAGCTCGCCCGATAATAGGCTGGGGCCACTGGTAAAATGAAAGCGGCTGTGAGCTATCTCGTGCTTGAAATCGGCTTGAGCCGATAGCTGAAAACTGGCCTTTAACCCGGCCGGTTTAAGCAGGCTGTCATGTAAAGTCAATTGGCCGCTGAGTTTAGCTAAATCCAAGCTGGCGGCATGGATTTGTGCGCTGATGGGCGTGGTAAACTGACTAGTTAGTGAGCGCTTACCGTTAACGTAAGTTAAGTCAGTATTAGCATTGGCGATATTGATTGAACTGGCGTTCGCGTGCACATCGCTAAATAGCCAACGGATGTTTAAGTCGTGTGGCGCGCTGTTTAGGCTGACATTGGCCTTAATTTCTGGGCTGGACAGCTGGGTTTTTTTGCCCATGATATGCGCGGCAGTAAGCTCTGCCTGCAGCCTGGCTAGCTTAACATTGCCTTGTACGCTCAACCTTAAGTCATCCAAAACGTAGCTAAGATTGCTTAAATTGCCGTGCAGTTGCGTGTTTAAATTTAACTGCACTTGCTTGGCCTGCATGGCATTGCCTTGCAGGCTTAGGCGTAGATTTTTTGCAGAAAAATGCTGGGTATCCGTATTAAATAAGTATTGCCCAGATAGGTTTACCTGGGCGGCTAGCTCGGCTGGCTTTGCTTGAATGGTGAAATTCGCTTGCGCATCCACGGCTTTATTTTTCATGATGCGACCGGTTGTTAGTTGCAGTTGACTTAGTTGGAGCTCTTGCTTGGTCGCCTCATTAAGGAAGTGGATGCGGCTGTTGCGTATATCCAAACCATCGATAGCATAAGACAGCGTGGTGTTCGAGTCGCCATCAAACAAGTCAGAAAAATTATTGCTACCGTCGGCATGTTGGATGAGCGTCGCGTTTATGCCATCTAAATACACCGTACCCAGCACCAGTTTTTTTTCTAGCAAGGGCAGTAAGGCCAAAGACACTTGTACCCTAGCAACGCTGGCAAACGGTTTTTGGCTGCCTTTTTCAGACAGATTAAGTGCTCCTAGATTGGCGCCTAGTTTAGGCCAAAAAGCCAAGCGAATCTCGCCGTCTAGCTTAAGCGTGCGGCCGGTTTTTTGCTGCACGGCATCCATCACTACTTGTTTATAGTCGTCCGCATTAAAGCGCAGCAGCAAGGTCAGCACCAGCACCAGCACTAAGCTAAGTAAGCCGGCAAGGCTGTAAGCGAGGTATTTTAAAAATCCGCTCATGGCAGCTGGCTTATGCTTGGTTAAAGGAAATACAGCAACACCAGCACGCCAAACACAATGCGGTACCAAGCAAATACTTTGAAGTCATGGCTGGCGACGAAGCGCAATAGAAAGCGTATGGCAATTAAGGCGGCTAAAAAGGCCGTGATAAAACCAACCGCGAATAGACCGGCATCGTTCATGGATAGAATGTCGCGGCTTTTATACACGTCTAAAATGGTCGCGGCAAACATGATAGGGATGGCCAGGAAAAATGAAAATTCCGTGGCAGTTTTTCTATCTAAACCAAACAGCATGCCACCTAAAATGGTGGCGCCTGCGCGGGAGACGCCAGGAAATAAGGCCAACGATTGGGCCAAGCCAATTTGCACGGCCTGCTTGGGGCTTATCTTGTCTATGTGCACGGTGTGCACATTGAGTGCTAAGCGTTCTACCCACAGTATGGCAAAGCCACCCACGATTAAGGCGACGGCCACGGTGATGGGCGAGAACAAATACTGTTTGATCATGCTGTGAAACGCTAGGCCTAGAATAGCCGCAGGCAGAAAAGCCAATAGTAAATTCAGCACAAATGTTTGTGCCTGACTTTCGCTGCCTAAGTGCAAGGCGGTATCAATAAGTTTGACGCGGTATTCCCAACACACGGCCAAGATGGCGGCCAGTTGAATAACGATTTCAAAGACTTTGCCTTTCTCGTCGTTAAAGTGCAGATAATCGCCAACGATGATCAAGTGACCGGTGCTGCTGATGGGCAAGAATTCGGTGGCACCTTCCACCACCCCCAGTATAAAAGCCTTCACTAATAACAGTATGTCCATGCGCTGACCCTAGCTTTAATTAGTCATTTCGTTTGCTGTTAAGCGCAGCTTAAAAGCGTTCGTCATGGCGTAAATAACGCCATTGGCCAAGCGGTAATTTACCTAAATTGACGCTGCCTATGCGCACGCGTTTTAAGCCAACCACGTGCAAGCCGACCATTTCGCACATGCGACGAATTTGCCGTTTTTTGCCTTCGCGTAACACGAAGCGCAATTGGTCTTCATTTTGCCAACTGACTTTTGCCGGCTTGAGTTTTTCGCCGTCCAAGCTCAAGCCAAAGTTAAGACGTTGCATGTCGGCATCGCTTAATTCGCCTTCCACCCGCACCAAGTATTCTTTCTCTACGGTGGAATTTTCGCCGATTAAATGGCGCGCTACCCGGCCATCCTGAGTAAGCACTAACATACCTGTAGAATCAATGTCTAAGCGACCTGCTGGTGCAAGCCCGGTTAAGAATCGGCGTTGAAATTCTTTGCGGTGTTGCGGGTTAAGATTGGGGTCATCTAGCCATTCGTTATCCGGGTGCACCAGCACGATGGCAGGCTCATAATCATCCTCGGCTTGACCGCTGACGTAGCCGACCGGCTTGTGCAGAATAATGGTGACGGATTCGCTTTGCACTTCGTGCGCGTAACTACTGATAATGATTTCGGCATCGGGATTAATGCGCGTGCCTAAGGTATCGATAATTTCACCGTCCACCATGACCCAACTATTGGCTATCCATTCATCGGCTTCGCGGCGTGAGCACAAACCGCGTTCCGCCATGACTTTAGACAAACGCGGCAAGTCGGTGCTGATGGCGGTGGATTTGTAAGCAGCTTTGGCGGCGGCACCGTATTGAGGAGTGGCCAGGCTGTCGTAGCCGTCCCTGACTTTGCCACCGCGACGTGGTGCTTGCCGGTATTGCGGTTCATTTTTATCCGGGCGCGGTGCGGTGCGGGTGTCTACCCCTGCCGGTTTTGCTGGTTTGGCCGTGACCGGTGCATCCTCGCTGTAAGGGCTGCCGTGCGCTTTGCCATCAAAACGGTGGTTGCGTTGCGTTTGTTTTTCTGGGGCAATCGCTGCAGGCTGTTCTGGGCGTGGGCTGCTGGCTTTAGCCGCCGACACGGAGCGATCGCGCGTGGCATTGCCGCTGCGGCGCAGCGGCGCCTTGCTGGCTTTGGGCTGGCTATCGTCGGTTTTTTTGTTGAGTTTTAGGGTAGTCAAAATAGTCTGCTAAGGTTGATTTTATGCAGGCTATTTTAACAAAATAAATGAGTGCACCATGAATTATTAATTCAAACACCTGCGTCCTTTTGGCAGCAATAAAAAAGCCAGCATGCGCTGGCTTTTTTATTGGCCGGTAAGCCTAGATTTTTTGATACACCTCGCTGCCCTTTTTGACGAACTCGATGGATTTTTCTTGCATGCCTTTTTGCAGGGCTTCTTTCTCGTCTATGCCCAATTTGTCCGCGTAATCGCGCACGTCTTGGGTGATTTTCATGGAGCAGAAATGTGGACCGCACATGGAGCAGAAATGCGCTTGTTTAGCGCCATCTTGCGGTAGCGTTTCGTCGTGAAATTCCTTGGCTTTTTCCGGATCCAGACCTAAGTTAAATTGGTCATCCCAACGGAATTCAAAGCGTGCTTTGGATAAGGCATTGTCACGAATTTGTGCGCCCGGGTGGCCTTTGGCTAAGTCGGCAGCATGGGCGGCAATTTTATAGGTGATGATACCCACTCGTACGTCCTCTTTGTCCGGCAAACCTAAGTGCTCTTTGGGCGTCACGTAGCACAACATGGCGCAGCCGTACCAACCTATCATGGCGGCGCCTATGCCTGATGTGATGTGGTCGTAGCCCGGTGCGATGTCGGTGGTTAATGGACCTAAAGTATAGAACGGGGCTTCGCCACAATGCTCTAATTGCAAGTCCATGTTCTCTTTAATCAAGTGCATGGGCACGTGACCTGGGCCTTCTATCATGCATTGCACGTCGTGTTTCCAAGCAATTTGCGTGAGTTCGCCTAAGGTTTTAAGTTCGGCAAATTGCGCTTCGTCGTTGGCGTCGTAAATAGAGCCTGGGCGTAAGCCATCGCCTAAACTGAAGGCCACGTCGTATTGCTTCATGATCTGGCATATGTCTTCAAAGTGCTCGTACAAAAAGCTTTCTTTGTGGTGGGCCAAGCACCATTTGGCCATGATGGAGCCGCCGCGTGACACGATGCCTGTCATGCGTTTTGCGGTCATGGGGATGTAGGCCAAGCGCACGCCGGCATGGATGGTGAAGTAATCCACGCCTTGTTCGGCTTGTTCAATTAAGGTGTCGCGGAAAATTTCCCAGGTTAAATCTTCGGCTTTGCCGTTTACTTTTTCTAAGGCTTGGTAGATAGGCACGGTACCAATAGGCACGGGGGAGTTGCGGATGATCCACTCGCGGGTTTCGTGGATGTTTTTGCCGGTGGATAAATCCATCACGGTGTCGCCACCCCAACGCGTACCCCAAACCATTTTTTCCACTTCTTCGGAGATGGATGAGCCCAAAGCAGAGTTGCCGATGTTGGCGTTAATTTTTACCAAGAAGTTACGGCCTATGATCATGGGCTCGATTTCTGGGTGGTTGATGTTGACCGGGATAATCGCACGGCCAAGGGCCACTTCGCTACGGACAAATTCAGGCGTGATGACTTTGGGTATGCTGGCGCCAAAGTCATGGCCTTTATGTTGCGTTTGCAAGAGCTCGCTCATGTTCTCGCAGCGTTGATTTTCGCGTATGGCGATGTATTCCATTTCTGGGGTGATGATGCCTTTGCGAGCGTAGTGCATTTGGCTGACGTTCATGCCTTTTTTGGCGCGACGCGGTAGGCGCAATAAATTAAAACGCATTTCAGCCAATTCGGGATCGGTTTTGCGTGCCTGACCAAACACTGAGCTGGGGCCATCTAATTGCTCGGTGTCATTGCGTTCTTCTATCCATTTTGCGCGTAGGGCTGGCAAGCCATTACGAATATCTATGCTAATGCTGGGGTCGGTGTACGGGCCGCTGGTGTCATAGACCATGACCGGTGGGTTTTTTTCTGCGCCAAAGTTAGACGGTGTATCGCTTAGGCTGATTTCGCGAAACGGCACTTGTATGTCCGAGCGTGACCCTTGCACGTAGACTTTGCGGGAATTGGCAAACGGCAGGGTGGTGGCCGGGTCGATTTCTGCGGTGCCGCTGTCGAATTTAGTTAGGGTTTTTTGTAGATTTTTATCGGTGGCGTTCATGGTGCGTTCCTATTATTTAATCAACATAGAAAAGCAGCCTATGCGCCCCTAATTTATTTGCCGGGCTAACATTGCATGCTTTCCTACGGCGGCATGACCCGCGTCAGGTTCAAAGGGTGTTTCTCACTAATTTAAGCCATGCGTGCATGCCCTTAACTAGACCCCTAGCAATAGACGAAAATTACGCTAAAACGGCATTAAAAGCAAGTTTTATGCTTGATTTGCGACCATGACTAAAACCCGGCATGGGCGACGACTTTGCTATAATGGGGCCACTTTTAAGCGCCGCCAGCTTGGCAGCGATGCGTAAAGAGACATTCGATTTGTTCAAATTAAAGCGACCTTATTTGCCTTGGCGTTTTTGGCTATTGCACCTCATTTTGCCTTTGCTGGCAGGCGCGCTGCTGGCCTTTGCCTATCCGCAGACTGGCTTAGATAGGGTCTTGATCGCACCATTTTACGATGCACAAAGCCTAAGCTTTCCTTTAAGAAACCATGCGGGCTTGGAGATGGTGATGCACCAAGGCCTGAAATACCTGATGATAGCCATCAGTTTGCTGGCCTTGAGCTTGTGGTTGCTTGGTTTGCAACGGTTTGTAAACAAGCGCTCTGGCCGCTTAGCAACTTGGCTGCAGACCAGTCATCAACCCTTGCTGTGGCTGTTTGTTGGCATGTTGCTCACCACCAGCGTGGTGGCTTTATTAAAGCACAGCAGCATACACGACTGCCCATGGAATTTACTGGAATACGGCGGCACGCAGCCCTATATCGCCTTGTTTGCTAGCTTGCCGGCTGGTGTGCAAGCTGGTCATTGTTTTCCGGGTGGCCATGCCAGTGGTGGCTTTGCTTTGTTCGCGCTGTATTTTGCTTTTAGAGACAGTCGGCCTAGGCTAGCGCAATGGGGCTGGGTCATGGCGCTGCTGTTTGGCGGCATCATGAGCTACACGCAGATGATGCGGGGCGCGCATTTCATGTCGCATAATTTATGGACGGCTTGGCTAGTGTGGATGCTGTTATTGCTGCAATACCTCATTTGGCCACCGCAGGCCAAGCTGCCAGCCGCCAAGCCGGCATCAAGCAAGCCGTTGCCAAGAAAAGAATGGCCCTTGCTGGGGCTTGTTGCTTGCAGCGCCTTGTCCATTTGGTTGTGCTTACGGCTGTTGTTGTGGTTGAGTGTGTCTTTGGGTTTGGGTTACAACCCCTTGTCGCTGAGTGAGGCTTTTGGCATGCTGGGTTTGGGGCTTTGGTTTGATCTCAACGCCTTGTGTTATTTGCTGTTGCCTTTGTTGTTATTGTCGCTGCTGTTGCCTGAGCGTGTTCGGCAGCACGCTAGGCTTAAGCCAGTCCGTAGGCTATTGGCTGGGCTGTTCATCTTTGTCCTGTTGTTTACCGCTGTGGCCGAGTTTGTTTTTTGGCAAGAATTCAGCACGCGCTTTAACTTCATCGCGGTGGATTATTTAATTTACACCAAAGAAGTCATTGGCAATATACGTCAATCCTACCCTGTACCCTTGATCTTGCTAGGCATCGCTTTGCTGACCGGCGGGCTGTTGTGGGCGGCCAGTAAAAAAATACGCTTTGCTAATGTGAAGACGGCTAAACAAAAATTAGCTTTGTTGCTGGGTGCGCTGAGCTTGCCTTACCTTAGTTTGCAGTTGGCCAATGTTGATCAAATGGAATTCAGCCGCAATGCTTATGCCAACGAATTGGCTGGCAACGGTTGGTTTAGTTTTGCTGCCGCGGCTAGGCGTAATGAATTGGATTACGATAAATTTTACCTAAGGCTGGACGCCGCTAAAGCTCGGCAAATTTTGCAGGGGTTGCATGCAGACCGCCAAGTTGTTGGGGCGAACGTGAGCCCGTCCATTCCGTCCATTAAGCCCTTTAGTCGGCGACCCAAGAATGTGGTGTTGATTTCCGTCGAAAGCTTGTCGGCAGATTATTTGGGCGTGTACGGTAACCGGCAAAATTTAACCCCCCAGCTGGATGCCTTGGCGGCAGATAGCGTGGTGTTTGATCGGCTGTTTGCCACCGGAACGCGTACGGTACGTGGTTTGGATGCCTTGTCTATAGCCATCCCACCGATTCCTGGGCAGGCCGTGGTGCATAGACCGAATAGCGATCATTTGGCTGGCATAGGTCAGCTATTGCGCGCACGCGACTATGCCACTTTCTTTATATACGGTGGTTACGGTGCGTTTGATAACATGAACCATTATTTTGCCAGTAACGATTACACCGTGGTAGACCGCACCGATTTTGATGAAAAAACCGTGCAGTCGGAAAACATTTGGGGGGTGGACGACGAAAGCTTATTCAATAACGCCACGCGAATTTTGGATGCGCAGTTTAAAACCCAACGGCCGTTTTTTGCCCATATCATGACCACCAGCAATCACCGGCCTTACACCTTTCCGGCCGGTAAAATCGATTTAGCCCCTGGCAGCAGGGAGGCCGCGGTTAAATACAGCGATTACGCCATCGGTCAGTTTATCGCGCTAGCCAAGACCAAGCCTTGGTTTAAAGATACCTTGTTCGTGATTGTGGCGGACCACTGCGCGGCAGTGGCAGGGAAAACAAAATTGCCGGTGGCCAAATACCACATCCCTTTATTTTTCTATGCGCCTGCGCTGTTGCCCGCTCGTCATTACACCCGCTTAGCCAGTCAAATAGACATCGTGCCTACTCTGTTGGATGCCTTGGGGGAGCCTGGTAGCGAGCATTTTTACGGGCAATCGTTATTCCAAGCCGAGCGTGAAGCATGGCCGGAACGGGCCTTCATTAGTAATTACCAGTCCTTGGGCTATTTGAAAAATGGCACGCTGACCGTGCTTACGCCCAAGCGCCGGGCAGAAGCCTATCAAGTGGATGCGCAAACGTTGGAGTCCACGCCGATTGCGCCCAGCCCAAGTTTGCTTGAGGAAGCCGTGGCCTACTACCAAACGGCCAGTCGTGCCTATAAAAGCGGGGCCTTGAAAATGGCACCGACAAAACAACAATAATGCCAGTGCAATTGCCGTTTATACCCTAGCGTCCTGCGCTATAATATGGCTAACATTTTAGGAAGCATGAACCATGACACAGACGCAAACCAGCCGATTTAACAGCGCTAACGACGCTGCTAGATTCAACATGATAGAGCAGCAAATTCGCACTTGGGAAGTGCTTGATCCGGTGGTACTGGATTTATTTAATGCTGTGCCACGTGAACAGTTTGTCGCCGAATCGCAACAAGGCTTAGCGTTTGCCGACATAGAGTTGCCCATAGGCCATGAGCAATGCATGCTCTCACCCAAAATTGAAGGCCGCATTTTGCAAGCGTTGCAAGTAAAGAAAACCGACAAGGTCTTGCTAGTGGGTACCGGTAGTGGCTATTTAACCGCTTTGTTAGCCAAGCAAGCGGCGCATGTCTATTCCATTGAAATCGTGCCCGAACTATCCGCCCAAGCCGGCGTTCGCTTAAAACAACAAAATATACACAACGTCAGCTTGATCGTGGCCGATGCCGTCAATGGCTATGCGGCTGAAGCGCCATACGATGTCATCGTTTTCAGTGGCGCTCTTAATCTATACCCACTGGCGGTTGAACAAATGCTTAAATTGGGTGGTCGTATGTTTGTGGTGCACGGTGATTTGCCCAGTATGCAGGCCACCTTAAGCCACCGCGTAAGCGACGGTGTGTGTCGCCAAGAAACCTTATTTGAAACCTGCTTGCCCTTGTTGGCGTATGCGCCTGTTGCGAGTCAATTTGAATTTTAAGCTTACTTTATTGCAAAAATCTTGGCTGTCGTTGCATGCATTACTAGCCGCATTGTTGACGGCTTTGCCTGTTTACGCGGCTGACAATGCCAGCTTGCAAGCGCGGCCTTTAAGCTTGCTGGATGTTTATCAACAAGCCTTAGCGCACGATGCCACCTTGGCTTCGGCCTTAACAGCCAACCGAGCCGCGCAAGAAATCATCGAGCAAGGCAAGGCGTTGTACCGACCCACGGTCAATTTCAATGCCGATACCAACGCGCTCAAGTCCAATATCGATTATCTAAGTTCCTCAGAGTCGAGCAAATCCAGCTTTGAAAACTACCGGTATGGCGTGGATGCCCGTCAGCCCATTTTCCGTAAACAAAATTTGATACAGATAGAGCAAGCGGCTACCCAAGTTAAACAAGCCGATAAGCAACTTAATTTAGCGCAACAAGCGCTGATGTTGCGTACCACGCAGGCCTACTTTGATGTGTTGATGGCGCAAGATAAAATCGAATTAATCGCGGCGCAAAAACAAGCGATCGCCAGCCAATTAGCCCAAGCGCAAGCTAATTTCGATCTGGGTAGCGCCACCATCACCGATGCCAATGAAGCCCAAGCCCGTTACGATTTAACCGTGTCGCAAGAGATTGCTGCGATGAACGAATACGAGATTGCTAAACACGCGGTACAAGCCATCACCGGCCAATTGCCGCAACGCTTAGCCAGTGTAAAACCACAATTAAAGCCCAATGACTTGGGTCAAAGCATGGCTACTTGGCAAGAGCTGGCATTAATCAACAATCTCAATATTCAAATTCAGCAAGACGCAGCCAAATTGGCGGAGCAAGAAATTGCGCGCAATCAAGCGGGCCATTTGCCGACCTTGGATGCAGTGGCCAGTTACACCGACTCCTATGCCAATGGCAGTGTGTCTCGTTTTGGTACGGGTAACGAGTTACAAGTGGGTAGCATAGGCTTGCAATTGCAGATTCCACTGTACGAAGGCGGCGCCACCAGTTCACGGGTGCGCCAAGCGGTGCTGAATAAACAAAAAGCCCAGGACGATTTAGAGTTGATACGCCGCCAGACCGAGCTCGATACGCAGCGCGCCTACCTCAATTTAAGCAGCAGCATTGCCCAATTAAAAGCCCTGGACCAAGCCGTCATAAGTAGCCAAAGCCAACTGGATGCGACGCAGTTGGGTTACCAAGTGGGCGTGCGCACCAGCGTGGATGTCTTGAATGCGCAGCAGCAGTTATACAGCGCTAAGCGCGATGCCCTGCAAGCGCGCTACAATTATTTGACCAACATCATCCGTTTGAAAACCGCCGTTGGCCTTGTGGCCGCGGCAGATTTAGTGGACATCAATCAACAGTTGGAATAAGCGCATGCAGCCTAATTTATTAAAAGTGGATTTAAGTCAGTTGCTTATCGTCGATGTGCAAACCCGATTAGTCGGCGTGATGCCGCCAGAAGCCGTGGCGGCTTGCATTAAAAATGCCGGCATCTTGGCGCAAGCCGCTCGCTTGTTGTCAGTGCCCATTATTTTGACTGAACAGTACCCGAAAGGCTTAGGCCATACGGCAGTCGAATTGTTGGACCAGCTTGGTGATGTGCTGCCGGTAGAAAAAACCGCCTTTTCCTGTGTCGCGGAAGCCAAAGTTAAGCGGCAATTTAGCCGTGACCGCTCACAAATTGTGTTGGCCGGCATGGAGGCGCACATCTGCATACTGCAAACGGCTATGGATTTAATGGCGACGGGCAAGCAGGTCTGTATTGCAGAAGATGCCATTATTTCACGGCAGCCTGCCAACAAGGCCAATGCCATTGCCAGAATGCGTGAGGCTGGTTGCATGATTAGCAACACCGAATCCATCGTGTTTGAATGGTTGGGCAAAGCCGAAGGCGATGCCTTTAAAACCATCAGTCAATTGATACGATAAAAAAAGCGGGCTAGCCCGCTTTTTTTATCGCTAAGTTAAATGGATCAGGTTTAAATGCACCAGGTTTTAGGCGCACTAGGTTTTAGATCATTAGGTTTAGTTCGCCATGGCGATAATTTGATCTAGCGTTACGTAGCCTTTTTTATCCACATCTATCTTATCAAAGCCTCTGGCCACCCTAGGCATGCCGGCTTTGGCTTCTTCTAAGCTTAATTGACCGTCTGCATTTTTATCGGCGGCTTTAAACTTGGCCGTAATTTCTTTAGCCTTAGCGCTGTCCTCGGCTTGCGCTAGGCTTACCATGCTAAAACTGACCATAACCAACAATACTTTAGCTAACATTTTCTACTCCTAAAATTAATTCAAATAATTTACCGTTCAAATAAACTGCCGTTCTGTGGTTTAATTGTGGCACATATCGCCATTACTCGGAAACCAATTCATGAAGCTTACTGTAAAACACCCCCTAGTTATTTCAAGCATTTTGCTAGCTGCGCTGATAGCCTCGCCTGTTTATGCAGCCAGCGATTTACTGAAAGCCGACAAACCGGAGTCCGGTTTTTTTAGTGATTACAGTCTATTGCAGCCGATTAACAGTCCCGAGGGCACAAAAGCCTACCGCTACACCAACACTAAATTTGATCCTAGCAATTACCAAGCCGTGATGATAGACAGCGTGACCCTCAGCCAGTCCGGGGTGGACGATAAAATCACCGCAGACACCATGGAAAAAACCAGAGCCATTTTGGAAGACGGCATTAAGCAAAAAATCAGCAAAGTGATCGCGCTGACAGACAAAGCCGGACCGGCCACCTTAAAGGTGAATGTGTCGATTTCTGCTGCCGACATTGTCGGCGAGGGCTTTAAGCCTAGAAACATTTTGCCGGTGTCGGCGGTGTTGAAGTTGGCATCAAAGGCTGCAGGCAAAGATAAAAAAACCGCGATGTTATTAATTGAAAGTAAAGTCAGCGATAGCTTAAGCGGCGAGTTATTGAAAGCCACCATGCTAACCATCAGCAGCGAGAGCTTTAGAGACAAGGATGAAGCGGATCAAGAGTTGACGGATTTGGCTAAAAAAGTGGTCGATCTGGCCATGAAGAATATCAGTTTGCAGCCTTAAGGCAGCGTCAACTTTTTAGACCGTGCCAACTGTTTTAGCCCGAGCTTAGTCCTTTAGCAAGTCGGCCAATAGCGTAAGCGTTTTTGCGCTGGCGCCTTGGCCGGCGGTACACAAGGCCAAGCCTCGGGCGCCCATGGCCACGCGTTTTTCAGGTGCCGTCATTAGCGCTTGCAAGGCGAGGGCTATTTCCTTACTGTTGTTTACCCGCCAAGCGGCACATTCGGCCACGGCCGTGGCGGCCACCTCAGCGAAGTTGTAGGTATGGGGACCAATTAGCACCGGTTTGCCCACGCGCATGGCTTCAATTAAGTTTTGCCCACCAAAAGGCAGCAGGCTGCCACCGATGAAACATACATCGGCACTCGCGTAATACCCCATCATCTCCCCCATGCTGTCACCTAAGATGATTTGTGTGTGACTGGCGACGGATTGTTTGAGTGCCGAGCGCTTTTCGTAAGCCAGGCCGCGGTTTTTTAGCAGGGCTTCTACTTGAGCGAAGCGGTGCGGGTGGCGTGGCACGATCACGGTGAGCAAATCGGCAAGCGATGTCTCACGCAGTGCATCTAAGAGCATGGCTTCTTCGCCGTCGCGGGTGCTGGCAGCTAAAAACACCGGTCGCTGCTCACCAAACAAACGCCTTAAGTGCTTGCCATCTGCCTCGATTTCGCATGGTGGCGCGACATCAAATTTTAAATTCCCCAGACTAAGCACACGCGTGGCCCCCAGTTTTTTAAAGCGTGCGGCATCGTGCTCGGTTTGAGCGGCAATTAGCCGCAAACTTTGCAGGCCGTCCCTAACCAAGCGGCCGAATTTAGCGTAGCCGCTAGCGGATTTTTCCGACAGTCTGGCGTTGGCTAACACCACAGGGATTTTTCTTTGCTGGCAACCGGCTAGTAAATTAAACCAAAGTTCGGTTTCCAGCAGCACGCCCAAACAGGGTTGAAAATGGTTTAGAAAACGCCGCACGGCAAAGGGTAGGTCATAAGCCAGGTAAGCGCGTTGCACGCGATCGCCAAACAATTGCTCGCTGGTGGCACGCCCGCTAGCACTGCCGTGAGTAAGCAAAACCGTGTGTTCAGGGTAGGCCGTCAGTAAAGCGTTTATTAGTGGGGCGGCGGCACGCGTTTCGCCTACGGACACGCAGTGCAACCATATAACGGCTTGCTGGCGAGGCTGATGGTAAAAGCCGAAACGCTCAGGCCAATAGGGTCGGTAAGCCGCATCTTTGATGCAACGCAGGCAGAGCTTAGCGGCCAGCAGGGGCAGTAGAAAATACAGTAAGAGGGAATAAAAAAAACGCGGCATGGGCCATTTTCTCACAAAATGCTTAAGCTGGTTTTACTCGACGTCGGGCTAAACATAAAGCCGTGATTTTGGCTAGAAAATTATTTTAATTTATTTTTATAGCAATAATGATAAGCAAGTGATCCTTAGCGATCGCGCTATGCAAATACCGGCGCCATTTGCAAAAAAATACAGCAAAATGTGGCAAAAATAGCGGGCGAAAACAAGCTTGACGCACACAAAATAAAGGCATAAATTGCTGTTCCAGACACAACATATTGTGCTTTTACCCAATATGGTTGTTAAAAATAAAAGTTTTTAATTAAAAATCACGGGCTTAGCGTAGAAAGCTATTTTCTTGCGCTAAGCTTGCCGTTTAGGGAGAGGCATCCATGCTTAAAGCCGTTGAATCAGCAAGCACATCGCAGGCAAATTCAGAAAAAGAGATTTCCATACAGCCTGTGTCGCTGGATATCTGGGATAAAAAATACCGTCTAAAAACCAAAACCGGTGAACACGTGGATGCCGATATGGACGCTTCCTACGCTCGCGTGGCGCGGGCTTTGGCCGATGTTGAAACGACCGATGAAAAACGTGCCGAGTGGCATGAGAAATTTTTATGGGCATTGCGCCGTGGCGCCATTCCTGCTGGCCGCATTACTTCCAATGCCGGTGCGCTAGAGCACAAGCCCGCTACCTCCACCATCAATTGCACGGTGTCAGGCGTGATCACTGACAGCATGGATGACATTTTAGGCAAGGTGCACGAAGCCGGCTTAACCCTAAAAGCCGGTTGTGGCATAGGCTACGAATTTTCTACATTGCGTCCAAAAGGCGCTTTTGTGGCCGGTGCCGGCGCTTACACCAGCGGCCCATTGTCCTTCATGGATATCTACGACAAAATGTGTTTCACCGTGTCCAGTGCTGGCGGTCGTCGTGGTGCACAAATGGCCACCTTTGATATTTCCCATCCGGACGTGACCGATTTCATTAAAGCTAAGCGTGAGAATGGCCGTTTGCGTCAATTCAATTTGTCTTGCTTAATTACCAAAGAATTCATGGAAGCCGTTAAAGCCGATGCGGAGTGGAAATTGGCTTTCCCGGTCACCGAAAAAGAAGCCATCGTTGATGGCTTAAATGTGAACGACATTGCCCAAGTGGTGTGGCGTGAGTGGCCAGTGAGGGGCAAATACTTAACCAAGGCCGACGGCGTGGATGCCGGCAAAGTGGCTTGCCGCGTGTACAAAACCATCAAGGCGCGCCGTTTGTGGGATGTCATCATGTCCAGCACCTACGACTTTGCTGAGCCAGGTTTTATTTTGATCGACCGCGTTAATGAAATGAACAACAACTGGTTCTGCGAAAACATCCGCACCACCAACCCATGCGGTGAGCAACCCTTGCCACCTTATGGCGCTTGCTTGCTAGGGTCCGTTAATTTAACCCGTTTTGTTAAACATCCATTTACCGATCAAGCATTTTTTGATTGGAAAGAATACCGTGAAGTGGTGGCGATTTTCACCCGCATGTTGGATAACGTGGTTGAAATTAATGGCTTACCCTTGCAAGAGCAGCGCGATGAGATCATGCGTAAACGCCGTCATGGCATGGGTTATTTAGGCTTGGGTTCCAGCCTCACCATGATGAAAATGAAATACGGTGAAGACGATTCGCTTAAGTTTACTGAAGAAGTGACGCGTGTGATGGCCGAAGAAGGCTGGAACGTGGGCGTGCAATTGGCCAACGAAAAAGGCGCAGCGCCTATCATGGACGAGAAGTTTGAAGTGACGGCCGACATGCTAGCCAAGCGTCCAGAAATGGCGGCAGACGGCATTAAAGTAGGCAGCAAAATTGCCGGTAAAGTGCTGTTGGGCAAATACAGCCGCTACATGCAACAGTTCCCTGAAGGTTTGCGCAATCAAATTGCCAGCAATGGCGCACGCTTTACGCACCACAGTTCGATTGCACCTACCGGCACGATTTCCTTGTCCTTAGCGAACAACGCCAGTAACGGTATTGAGCCATCGTTTGCTCACCATTACGCACGCAACGTGATCCGTGAAGGTAAAAAATCCAAAGAGAAAGTCGATGTGTTTTCTTACGAATTGTTGGCTTACCGTGAATTGATTAATTCCAAGGCCATGCCTTTCAGTGAATTAGACGATGAAAAATTACCGGACTACTTTTTAGATTCGTCCACCATACAAGCCAAGGCGCACGTGGACATTCAAGCGGCCTCACAAAAATGGATAGACAGCTCGATCTCTAAAACCATTAACGTGCCTACCGATTACGATTTTGAAGATTTCAAAAATATTTATTTGTATGCCTACGATAAAGGCTTGAAAGGTTGCACAACCTTTAGGTTCAATCCGGAAGCTTTCCAAGGCGTGTTGGTGACAGAAAAAGATTTAGAAAACACCACCTACAAATTCACTTTGGATGACGGCACGGAATTGGAAGTGAAAGGCAACGAAGAGATTGAGTACGATGGTGAAATTCACTCCGCTGCCAATCTGTACGATGCGCTTAAAGAAGGTTATTACGGTAAGTTCTAAGTGGCATTACAGAACATAGACTGATTACGAGGATACGAACATGGCAACTAAAATTGAAAAGAAAATCGTTGGCTACGCGCTGGTCAATGAGCAAGATAAAAAAGACGCAGAAATCAAAGCAGCCGAATTGGAAGCCCACAAAGCTGCCACCAAAGTGGTGCAATTGGGTGAGCCACTCAGCCGCCCAGACAAATTGGTGGGCAACACCTATAAAATCAAAACACCGGTGACCGAGCACGCGCTTTACATCACCATTAACGACGTGATCATGAACGAAGACACGCCACAAGAGCACCGTCGTCCGTTTGAGATTTTTATTAACTCAAAAAACATGGAGCACTTCCAATGGATAGTGGCGCTAACACGCGTCATGTCTGCCGTGTTCCGCAAGGGTGGCGACGTGACTTTCTTGGTCGAAGAATTAAAAAGCGTGTTTGAACCCAGCGGTGGCTACTTCAAAAAAGGCGGTAAATTTGTGCCTAGCTTGGTGGCTGAAATCGGTGAAGTGGTGGAGCAACACTTGCAAGAAATTGGCATGTTGAAAAAACCCGGTTTGGATCAACACCAACAAAAATTAGTCGATGAGAAAAAAGCCGAGTACTTAGAAAAGCACGCTAAAGCCGATGACGAAGTGACGGCTGAAGGCTTTCCTAAAGGCGCGCAATTGTGTGCTAAATGCAACACCAAAGCCGCCATCGTCATGGACGGTTGTTTAACTTGCTTGAATTGCGGCGAGAGTAAATGCGGTTAATGATAGGTTTGCCTAGTGCCCGTTAGGCTAAGTGTGGGGAACCCATAAGATGCAAGTAAAGACCGCATAAGCTGATAGTAAAAAGCCTGATAATTTCAGGCTTTTTTTATGATCCATTGAAGTTTGAGCTAATTCGGTATTAATTATGGATACTGAATATCTGAATCGCCCCGTCTAGACTAGACGCTGGAGAAAGCCGACTTTCGTAGACGTTTCTTAACTTCCAATTTGTAGTTTTTCAAATTCATTGACTTTTTAATTCATTAAACTAATATATGTAATATATTACATTTGTTAATTTTATGATGAACAGCATAGATACTAAATCACTTTACTCAGCCCAAGAGAAATTTCTTGAAATGCTGGGTAATGTCAAAACCATAGGTTTAGACATTATGCTGTGCGGCGGTACCGTTCTTGCCCGTACCTATTTGCACCACAGGGTTTCCTATGATCTGGATTTCTTTGTGGATAGTAAATTCGACCCTGAAAGGTTGGCGGTAGAGTTGGGTAAGCGAGGTATTAGGCTGAGGGATGTTCAGATTGAAAGTGGCAGTCATTTTGTACACCAATTATTTGGGTTTACTCAAATAGAGGATGTGAAATTAAAAGTGTCATTCATTGAAGATAGTTACTCGGGTATGTTTCCAAGTGCCATCATGCCTTTTGGTAAAACAACTTTTAACATAGAGTCAATCGAGGGTTTGTACCATCGTAAGTTAAGAACTGTATCAGGCTCCGGCAACAGCGATAAACCATTGGATGGCAGGCAGACAGCACGCGATTTGTTTGACTTGTTCATGCTGGATAAGTTGATTAAACCAATCCCTGCTTTTGTGACCGAAATCAATAAGCATGGGGCAAACTTTCCTGAGAAAGCATTTCTAGCAGGATTGGCAGCAATGCCATGGATTAAAATGATGGATGATTTTGAGCAATTGGATTTTGACGCTAGTAACCCCCATTTGAGCGGTATTGAACCGGTCAACGTGATGGCGATGGTGAGGTCCAGGACACAAGAAATATTTAAGGAAATGGTGCGTTATGGCTAAGCTATCAAGCCGCGAAATTTTGTGGAATAAACTCTCAAGAACCTGTTTTCAAGACAGGGTGATGCCTTACGCCTATTGGTTGACTGCAATCACTGATCGTCATCATCATGAACATAAAAAGGTGTTGGATCAATCCATTGCGATGCTTGCTGGCGCTGATTTTGTTAAATTGATTGGTGAACGAGAGTTTTGCAAGATGTGGAAAAGCATATGCAATGACGCCACGCTTGAGCGTACAGCGGTCAGGCAGGGCAAGATCATCTTGGATGGATTATGGTCAACCATTATGACGGGTTTCGCTTTTAGTAACATTAACATCGATATTGATAAACCTATTAGCACTGGATTGAAAGCGACCTACTTGGATATCTGTAAGCACTCTGCAAGAAACATCTACCAAGTGGCCAGAGATATTAATCGCCCTTACAATCGCGTGCATAATGATGCTAAGAAGTTGGAAGCAATTGGGCTGGTAAAGGCTGTGTCGGCAAAGCAGGCTGGTAGAGCTGTGATGTTGTTGAGTGCGGCTTAATGGACTCATAATTCACGAGTAGCAGTTTATGCATAAAATTCGGCAGAAGCTTGCAATTTATGTGGTGTGCTTGATTACGCTTTATGGTGTGTTCGATTGTGTAAATAGTTGATTTGTATTGCTATGAGGATGCATCATTTGCAATCCCCAACATAGATTAAAGGAGCCGTCAGGCTCCTTTTTTATTTTCCACGACCAGGGCTTAGACCAAATTAAACGAATTGTCGGCTTGGCTTGCCAGTAAAAAAATGAAAAGTACAGCTCAGCCAGAATTGGCTAGGTATAACCCACCATGGACGCTGTCGTTTTTGCGGCGTAAGGAGGTTAGGCAAAAAAAGGGGCACTGTTTAAAGTGCCCCGAGGTGAGATAAGATCTCAAGGAGTAATGGCTAACACTTTAGCTCGTGTATGTGACACTAATAAGAAATATCAGCATTAAATAGCCTGCCCTGTATTTGTCATAAATGTGTAACCTACCGCCCGCCTAGAAAGGCTAAACTCATTCCCGTTGCAAATAACCTTTTAGGGAGTGAGTATGAAGATTAAACCTGCGGCTGATGCTTATCTAGAAAAAGCCAAACAATTAAGCGAGGAAGAATCGCATCGTTTATTGAGCCGAATGCGCGGTAAGCCAGCCAGAAAATTAGAAGATAAAAAATTAACGACCTTGGAAGCCTTGGCCATACAGCTAGAGATAGATGACGAGTTGTTGTCAGAATGGCGTAAGAACATGTTTGCCATTAAAGAAAAAGAAGAAAAAAAGGCAGCCAAAGAAAAAGCGGCAAAAGAAAAATCGGACAAAGCAACGAAAGCATAAAGGTAGTTCAAAAAATTAACGCTAGCCTATTTTTTTGAGCTGGCCGAGTTATACCAGCCCTCGTCAATTAATGCGGGGGCTTTTTTATTCCGCCGTAGCTTCGTCTATCCAAGTTAACAAGGGGCCCCATTGCTCCATGTCTTGCGCAACCAATGATGCGCGCATGTCAAACAAACCAATGCCTAACTCGGCCGCCGTGGCATACACCTGCGCATTTCGCAGGTAAGTCAGCACCGGGAAACCGGTTTGCTGCATGAAGTCAGCAAGGCTGGCCGCCGCGTGCGTGCGGCTGTTTACCCGCATGCCCACCAATGCGACAAAGGTTTTATTTTTTCGTATGGCTTTTTCTTCAACCAAGCGATCTAGAAAATTACTGCTGGCACCTATGTCAAAAGCAGACGGTTGTATAGGCACAATCACACAATCGGCTTGTTTAACGGCATCGGATAATTTTTCATCGCGCAGGCCTGCGGCAGTATCGGTGATGACCCAGGCTGAATCTTTGAATTTTTCTTTAGTGTGTGCGTTGTAAGTGTGGATAACCGGCATATCCGCTGGCCTTCTGCTTAACCAGTGTGCGGACGATTGTTGCCTATCTAAATCTTGCAGTAGAACCCTTTGTCCAGAAGCGGCGAGGTAAGAGGCAAGGTTGGTTGCTAAGGTTGTTTTTCCTGCACCACCTTTAGAATTAGCAATCAAAATGTGTTTCATTTTCTATCCTATCCTGTTTGCTTTCAGGCCTAAAATAATACGGTAAATCCGATCAGCTTGCACGATTGTTTAAGGCCAATGAGAGGGTGGATTTGGATGGCATGGGAGCGCTATGCAGCACGTGTTTGTGTTAAGTTTAGTAAAGCAAGGCCAAGAGATAGACGGCCATCAGTGACGGCATGAATCCCCAATCCACCAACCAAACCAACACATTCCATTTATTCATTTTTAACTCCTCTGCTGCTTGTCTGTTTATGGTTCGGCAGTGTAGTGCAGGTAAGTTAAACTTTTATGATGCTTACATGAAAGCTGGCTAAGAGAGCGGAGCAAGTCCAAACCTAAATTGCGTATTACAATAATTTTATATTTATGCTATTTTGAAACTTAATTCTGTTGCCATACTTAGGTATATTTTATTGGAGTTCAATATGGATGATATAAAAGATAGCGCAATCAAGACCTATCATGGCGGTTGCCCGCATGACTGCCCAGATACCTGCTCCATGGTTTTTCACGTAAAAGACAATAAACTCATTGCGGTCAAAGGCAACGCTGATCATCCAATGACTCGCGGTGGGCTTTGCGTTAAATTGAATGATTACGAAAAGCGGCATTATCATCCAGATCGACTTTTATACCCCATGAAGCGAGTTGGGCCTAAAGGAACAAAACAATTTGAGCGCATTTCATGGGATGAAGCCCTCGATACCATTGTTGATAAATGGCAGTCGATTATTCAGGAGCATGGGCCTCAAGCGATTATGCCCAACAGTTATCTAGGCAACCAAGGTTTGGTTCATGGCTTAAATGGAGGCGATGCCTTTTTTGCCAGATTAGGGGCGACCGTAACAGAAAGGACGTTTTGCGGAGAGGGCTCATGCACAGCATGGCTACTGACAGTTGGCCCAACGGCTGGTGTTGATCCGGAAAGCTTTATACACGCTAAATTTATTATTATCTGGGCCTGTAACTCCGTGAGTACCAATCTCCATCATTGGCACATCATCAAGGAAGCACAAAAGAACGGGGCTAAGGTGGTTGTGATAGACGCGTATGCGTCCAAAACAGCGAAAGAAGCCGACTGGCATATTTGCCCCAAGCCAGGCACTGACGGCGCATTAGCCATGGCGATGATGAACGTTATTATCAGCGAAGGTTTGGTTGATCAAGACTACGTGGATAACTATACCGTTGGTTTTCCTGAGTTGGCAGAAAAAGCTAAAGATAGAACGCCGGCTTGGGCAGAGGCCATTACAGGCATCCCCGCCGAGGACATTCGGAAATTAGCAAGGGAATATGCAAGCACCCAACCGTCGGCCATTAGAATTGGTGTGGCCTTAGAGAAAAGCTGGGGAGGGGGACAAGCGATTCGCGCTGTAACATGTCTGCCAGCATTAATTGGTGCATGGCGTCATGTGGGCGGTGGCATACTTCAATTCCCAGTTTGGGAGCACCCTTACCGATTTGATGTGATTTGCCGTCCTGATTTAATCCCCAAAGGCACCCAGGTCGTTAATAACCTGCAACTGGGTCGAGTGCTAACTGGGGAGCAAGAACTGAAGGTTCCCATTAAGTCCATGATGTGTTGGAACACCAACCCGGTGACGCAGGCTACCGAATCAGAAAAGATCATTGAGGGTCTTAGTCGCGAAGATTTATTCCTGGTCTCGGCTGAACATTTTATTTCTGACACCGCCGCCTACGCAGATATATTGTTGCCCGCATCCATGGGTGCAGAGCAGGAAGATATCATTTTGTCATGGGGCCATTTGTACCTAACGTACAACACCAAATGCATAGAATCGCCAGGCGAAGCGATACCAAACAATGAGATTTTTAGAAGGCTAGCTCAGCGATTAGGTTTCGAGGAAGAAAACTTTAAATGGAGCGACACGGAATGCCTGGAGCATTATGTGGATTGGAAGTCCCCCGCTTGCGGTGGCATAGACTTAAATTACCTAAAGCAACACGGCTACTATAGGTTAAACGTTGGCACAAAAGATAATCGTGCCCCGCATAAGCAAGGTAACTTTCCTACGCCCTCTGGTAAATGTGAGTTTAGGGTGGTCGGTGCGAAGAATTTTGTCGCTGGGCCATTTAGGCAAATGTATGAAGATTTTCAACCCGGAGAAGATATCCCTGAGCTACCTGACTACGTGCCGTCTAAGGAGACGGCATCGGCTAACCCTGAACTAGCCAAGAAATACCCCTTGAATATTCTCGCTCCAAAGAGCCATGGCTTTATCAATTCATCCTACGCTAACTTTGCGAGCAAGATTAAGGGGCAGGGCGAACAGTTTGTCTTGATACATCCTGCGGACGCCATGGATAGAGGCTTGGTTGATGGGGCTCGTGCCCAGGTTGTTAATGACCGCGGGTCTTTCGAGGCCTTGGCTAAGGTAACGACCGATGTAAATAAAGGCATAGTGGTAGCGACGCTAGGTTATTGGCGACAGCTTAATAATGGGGTTGTCAATTCGGTGAGTTCAAATGCTTTTGGTGACATGGGGCATTCGCCAACTTCACACGACTGTTTGGTTGAAGTCATCGCTTTATAGACCGCTATTAGTTAATAGTCACAGGTGAGGCTTAAACAGAAAAAAGGCCAGCGTCGCGAAAAACGACGCTGGCCTTTTTTCATCCGTTAGCAAAGCCGGCGGGCAACTATTTTAAGTACGGTTTATTCATGCCCATGAAAAATGTCATGGCTAACCATGCCGATCAGCATTGCCATGACAAAAATGCCGGCTTGTTTAGAGCCCGTCCCAAGCACAACCAGTGCCGGGCCTGGGCAAAAACCTGCCAGTGCCCAGCCTGCGCCAAACAATACACTGCCTAGGATCAGTTCTTTGTTGAGGTGGGTGGTGCCTGGCAAATGCACGGGTTCATTGTATGCCGTCAGTTTTTTGCTTTCCACGTGGCGGAAGGCGAAAAACGCGACGGCTATGCCACCCAGCATGACAAATGCCAAGCTGGGATTCCAATGACCGGTAATGTCTAAAAACCCGATGATGTTGGCTGGGTTGGTCATGCCGGAGACGATTAAGCCCAATCCAAAGATAAGCCCGGCGAGGAATGTGATGGTGTTTTTCATAATTTAGCTCCCGTGCAACATGGTATAAGTGACGGCAAAGCCAGCCAGCATAAAACTGATGGTGGCTACTAGAGAGCGCAATGACAGTCGGCTTAAGCCGCATATGCCATGGCCGCTGGTGCAGCCAGAACCCATGCGGCTGCCAAAGCCTACCAGCAGGCCGGCCATTATTAGGGTGCTGTTGTTGGCGGTGATGCTTGCTGGGGGCAATGCCGCAAAAAGTTGATAGACCAAGCCAGCGCTGATCAAGCCCAGCAGGAATAAGGCGCGCCAAGTGGCTTCTTTACGGTAGTTATTGCTTGGCTTAATGAGGTGGGCAAACATGCCACTGATGCCGGCAATTTTTCCGCTAAAAATAAGCAATAAACTGGCACTCAAGCCCAGCATTAAGCCGCCCAGTAATGCCTTGCCTGGGGCGAAGTTAAGCCAATCGATAGTGAGGTGCATGATTTTTTTCTCGGTGAATAATGCGATTATTTAAGCAAATGCATTTTTATATAACTATATACTCATGTAATATAAACAAACAGATTTATTTTAAAGGGGTTTCATGATGCAACTTGATGATCAAGCGTATGCGCGTATAGCCAAATACTTTCAACTATTGGCCGAGCCCATGCGCCTGAAAATACTGAATGGCCTAAGGGACGGCGAAAAAAACGTCAGTGAATTAGTGGCGCTTTCCGGCGGTACGCAAGCCAATGTGTCCAAGCACCTGACGATGTTAAGTGCCGCCAAATTGATAGGGCGCGATGCCCGAGGCACCAAGGCCTATTACAGCATAGTGGACCAGAAAATTTTTGATTTGTGTGGCCTGGTATGCGGCCAATTAGCCGTGCAAATGAGCAGGGAAGCAGCAGCCAACGAAACCTTTATTTCAGCCATGCAAGGCAATGCAAACTAATAATAGCAATGGGAGACGATATGATTTTTAGACAATTTTTTGAGCCCGATACCAGCACCTTTACCTATTTGTTGGCCTGCGAAAAAACCAAGCAAGCGGTCTTGATCGATACGGTGGAATCGGAAGTGCCTAGCTATTTAAAAGCATTGGCTGAACAAGATTTAAAATTGGTCTACACCCTAGAAACCCATGTGCATGCTGACCACGTTACCGGGGCCGATAGTTTGCGCCAAAAGCTGGGCAGCAAAAGCGTAGTGCACCGTGATGCCGGTGCCATGTGTGGCGATTTATTGGTCACTGACGGTGTGCACCTCATCGTCGGCAGCTTGGATTTGGAAGTGCGTTACACCCCTGGCCACACCAATGGCTGCATCAGTTTCTTTGCGGGGGATCGTATTTTTACCGGCGATTCATTATTGATAGGTGGCTGCGGTCGCACCGATTTCCAAAGCGGCGATTCAGGTCAGTTGTTTGACAGCATACATACGAAGATTTTTAGCTTGGCCGATGACGTTATTGTTTACCCTGGCCACGATTACAACGGCAACACGCAATCCACGGTGGGCAATGAGCGAAAAAACAATAAACGCTTAGGTAATAATAGAAGCCGCGAGGACTTTATTAAAATCATGAGTGAGCTTAAATTGGCTTACCCAAAATACATAGACATTGCGCTGCCAGCCAACCAAGCTTGTGGACGAATTGCACCGGCACAAGTGGCCTAAACGCATTTTAGTGCTGCTAAATTAGAATAAACGATCGATAGAGGAAGCGTAAAAATGAAGTTAGCAAATTTGGCAAAAGGCGTGTTGATTGCAGATCAAATCTTGCCTGAGGATTTAAATGAGCTTGCTGCACTAGGCATCAAAACCATACTTTGCCATCGACCGGATGGCGAAGGGGCAGACCAGCCAAATTTTGCCGAAATTGAGCTAGCGGCCAAAGCGCTAAAAATAAAAACTCACTACTTGCCGGTGCTTAGCGGCAAAATTTCCGATGCCGACGTGGCGGCTTACAGCAAAATAGCTGAAAAAGCCAAACAGCCTATGTTGGGCTACTGCCGTTCAGGCATGCGCGCCGCATCCTTATGGGCATTAAGCCATGGTGCGGCATTAGGTTTGTCGCAAACCCTGGCGGCCGGCAAGCAAGCCGGTTTCTATTTATCTGGACTGACCCAAAGAATAGTCGGCACGCAGGCCAATGGCGCTAGCCTTATCCACCATGAAGTGGTCATTATTGGTGGCGGCGCGGCGGGGGTGGCGGTGGCGTCCAGCTTGCTATCCAGAAACGGCCAATTGGATGTGGCCATCATTGATCCGGCCGATACGCATTATTACCAACCGGGCTGGACCATGGTGGGTGGTGGTATTTTTAAATCGGCCGCCACAGTTAAAACCATGGCGTCTGTCATCCCGTCTAAAGCCCAATGGATACAAGCGGCCGTTGCAGGCTTTGAGCCGGATGCCAAACAAGTCATTTTAGAAGGGTGCCGGCCCATTAGTTATGACGTGTTGATCGTCTGCCCTGGATTGAAGCTTAATTGGCATGGCATAGAAGGCTTGGTTGAAACGCTGGGGCAAAATGGGGTGACCTCTAACTACCGCTACGATTTAGCGCAATATACTTGGGAATTAGTCAAAAAATTCAAAAAAGGTCGGGCGATTTTTACCCAGCCACCCATGCCCATTAAGTGTGCCGGTGCACCGCAAAAAGCCATGTATTTGTCTGCTGACCATTGGCTAAGAAATGGTCATTTAGCCGACGTGGAAATTGAATTTTACAACGCAGGCCCAGTGCTGTTTGGCGTTAAAGAATACGTGCCGGCTTTAATGGAGTACGTAAAACGCTACCGTGCTAAATTAAACTTTAACCACAGGCTGACAAAAATTGACGGACCGGCTAAAAAAGCTTGGTTTACAGTAACGGATGCCGATGGCAACACGTCTACGCTTGAGACCACGTTTGACATGATACACGTGGTGCCCCCGCAACAAGCGCCGGACTTTATTCGTGCCAGCCAGTTGGTTGATGCCGCCGGTTGGGTGGACGTGAGTCAAGATACGCTACAACACAAAACTTATCCTAGCATCTATGCATTAGGCGACGTGACCAATTGCCCGAATGCTAAAACGGCAGCTGCGGCGCGAAAACAAGCACCGGTGGTGGCCACCAATGTGTTGTTCGATTTGAATAAAGGCCAACACCGCGCAGCGTATGATGGCTACGGCTCATGCCCATTAACCGTAGAGCGCGGAAAAATTGTCTTGGCAGAATTTGGCTTTGGCGGCCATTTATTACCTAGCTTTCCTAAATGGCTTATTAATGGCCAAAAACCATCCCGTTTGGCCTGGGTATTAAAAGCGCGACTGTTACCGCCTATCTATTGGTGGGCCATGCTCAAGGGCCGGGAGTGGCTGGCAAAACCGGTCAAGCTCGATGCCGATAAGCCGGTTTAATCTTTTAAGGATAATTTGTGCTTGATCCCATACACATGAGCATAGTGCTCGGTTTATTTATAGGCTTGGTGTTGGCCATCACCGGTGCCGGCGGTGCCATCCTGTCATTGCCATTACTGGTGTTTTTCTTAAACCTAAAAATGCTAGACGCGGCGCCTATCTCCTTGCTGGCCGTCACCTTGTCTGCAGGCTTGGCGGCCGTATTGGGTTTGCGATCCGGCATAGTCCGCTATAAAGCAGCCACGTTATTGGCCAGTTTTGGGGTGCTGTTCGCACCCTTGGGTGTGTTGCTTGCCCATCAATTGCCAGAGCGCGTGCTGGCCATTTTATTTTCTGTGGTTTTGTTGATAGTGTCCTTTCGCTCTTTTCAAAAATTTAGGACACCCACCTTATTAATAGGCGACGATTGCGATGACCCCAACGGCTGCGACGAAGTTGAAAAACCGGAGCCTGCCTGCTCAGTTAATCCAGCCACATCGAAATTATTCTGGACCGCACCTTGCACCAAACGCTTGATTCTAACCGGCAGTTTTTCCGGCTTTTTATCTGGGCTGCTGGGCGTCGGCGGTGGCTTCATTATTGTTCCAACCTTGCACAGCATCAGTAACTTAGAGAGCAAAATGATAGTGGCCACTTCGCTTGCGGTCATCAGTTTGGTGTCCATGGTCAGCGCATTTTCTTATGCCGGTAGTGGCACCATTTTATGGCCTATCGCGCTACCTTTTGTAGGCGCGACGCTAGTGGGCATGGTCTTAGGTAGAATGTTGCACAGCAAAATTTCCAGTCACAGTAGTGTGCTTATTTTTGGACTATTGTCTGCCACCATCGCTAGCGTGATGTTGGCTAAAATCCTGTTGGCTTTCTAATTTGTAGATGAGCAGGCGCTCATTTTAAGGAGTTAAAATGAAAAAAATTACAGCAGTAATAAGTTTAATGTTGACCATGGGTCCGTCCTGGGCTGCCCCGGAAACCTATGTCATTGACAGCAATCACACCCTACCAAGATTTTCATACAGCCATTTAGGCTACTCAACGCAATTGAGTCGGTTTGATAAAACAACGGGAACCATTATTTTGGATAAGCTGGCAAAGCAAGGCTCGGCTAACGTTACCATAGACACCACCTCGATCAATACCGGTTATGCTTTATTTAACGAGCATATCCAAAAAGAAGATTTTTTTGACACGGCTAAATACCCAACTGCCACCTTTGTGTCGAGCAAGTTTAATTTCGATGCTGACAAAATTAAATCAATCGACGGCGTGTTGACGATTAAAGGCATCAGCAAAGACGTTACGCTGACGGTTAGCTCATTTATGTGTATGCCACATCCTATGGCTAAAAAAGAAGCTTGTGGGGTGAACGCGAGCACCGTGGTTAAGCGCAGTGATTTCAATATGAGTAAGCATGTGCCGTATGTCAGCGATGAAGTAAGGATTGATATCCCCGTTGAAGCCATTAAAAAATAATCCCCTATTAAGAGGATTATTATCAAGCCTGAAAATCTACAAAAAAGCCCACCTAAGTGGGCTTTTTTTATTATTTACAGCAAGTCTTACCTTCTTCGTTATTGCCTTCCTGCTTTTTATTACAGCAAGAACAGCCGCAGTTGCAACCGCAACGGCATCTACCCTTGATGAGGTATTTGATTAATGCGGCAATGGATAATACCAAAGCAACATTCATTAAAATGCACATTGCAATAGCGTGCATAGGGATTGTTCCATTTAAAACGTCATGCATAATTTTCTCCTAAGATGAAAACAGTACTAACCACACACTTTTGCTGCGGGCACTGAATGAATCCATTCAATTAGTGGCAACAAAAGTGAACCAAAAACTCACTGCAAAAATACCAACGAGATGCCATAAACTACATTAGACACCTTTCCTGTTTTCATGCAAGCTTGAGCTAACTTTTTATTTGCAGGTAATAATGAATCGGCCCATTCATCACTAAGCTTTTTCAATCAATACGATTTGAGTATGCGATGCTTGGTTTGCATCAAATCCTATAAAAATATAGTATCTTTTTTATGGGTATTTAACCTTCCCACGCCACACGCACAATCGCGCTATTCTTCACCTATCATGCCCTTAGTGGATTAACTATGAATGCATCAGATTCAAATTTGGAAATACCCGAATCAGTTTCATTCTGGCAAGCCTTTGTATATTGGTTAAAGCTTGGTTGCATAAGTTTTGGCGGACCGGCGGGACAGATTGCAGTCATGCATCATGACTTGGTTGAGAAAAAACGCTGGATTTCAGAAAAGCGTTTTTTACACGCACTTAACTATTGCATGCTGTTGCCCGGCCCGGAAGCGCAACAATTAGCCACTTATATCGGCTGGTTAATGCACCGCAGCTATGGTGGCATCGTTGCTGGGGTTTTATTTTTCCTGCCGTCTTTTTTTATCATAGTCGGGCTGGCCTATGTTTATATGGCGTATGGCACTTTGCCATTGGTTGCTGGCATGCTGTATGGAATTAAACCTGCTGTCGTGGCTATAGTGCTATTTGCTGCTTACCGTATTGGCTCGCGCGCACTTAAAAATAGGGTGCTCTGGTCTATTTCTGCTTTAGCTTTTTTAGCGATTTTTGCTTTTAAATTAGCTTTTCCTGTAATTATTTTAGCTGCGGCAGCAATCGGTTATTGGGGTAGCAGAGCTTACCCTGAGTATTTCAGAGCGGGTGCTGGGCACAGCAAGGCTGATAAAAGCTACGGCAACTGCCTTATCGATGACGATACGCCAACACCTGCACACGCCATCTTTAGTTGGAAAAAGTTGATTAGCGTAGCGCTTATCGGTATTGCATTATGGCTAATGACCATGGCTATGTTGATTGTGCTATTTGGTTGGAATGCGGCGTTTACTCAAATGGCTTGGTTCTTCACCAAAGCGGCATTGTTAACGTTTGGTGGGGCTTATGCTGTCTTGCCCTATGTATATCAGGCTGCTGTTGAACAATACCAATGGCTAACAGCCACACAAATGATCGATGCCTTAGCATTAGGGGAAACAACACCAGGCCCCTTAGTCATGGTCAATACATTCGTAGGCTTTGTCGGTGGTTGGCAGGGTGTAGCAGTAGATGGCTATGGTGCGTTCACATCTGCCCTGATTGCGGCATCAGTAGTCACATTCTTTACGTTTTTACCCAGCTTTGTCTTCATTTTCATGGGGGCGCCGTTCATCGAGACAACGCACGGCAATATAAAATTAACGGCACCGTTAACAGCGATTACCGCTGCCATTGTTGGGGTGATACTCAACCTAGCCTTGTTTTTTGCTTACCATGTGTTTTCACCGGAAGGGTTAACTGGATCAATCGATGTATTCGCTATCGGCTTAACAATGTTGGCATTACTCGCCATGTTTAAAGCAAAGATTGGAGTCATCCCAGTGATTATTGCTAGTGGCCTCATTGGGATGGGCTTCAATCATTTTATTTTGCTGTGAATAGTGCAGGATGCTCCATTAGCTTAATACACGCAGCATTTAACGTATGTCTGCAATTGCAGTGGTGCTGATCATGGATGAAAAATTAACAGGATTTTCAAAAATGGTTAACACGGCAATGGCTACCGAGAATGCAACGCTAAATAGCATTACCCCTGCCCATGAGGCCCTTGGATTGCCCGCGTGGCAAAGTGCAATTGAGAACTGTGTTAATAGCCCAAATATAAAAATGATAAAAAGCTTTGTGCTAGATAAATGTGTCTTTCTAAGCTCTATTCTTTCTAAATGAGCGCTTCTAACCTGTTCTAACGATCTTAAAAATTCTGTTTGTATTGGCGACACGTTATTAAAGTTAGCTGGATCAGCGGCTATTTGATACAGTCGATTCAATGATTCCACAGGCATTGTCGATGGAATATCTTTTTTGTGCATGAATTCAGATTGCTGTATTTCATTGATGTATTCGTTAATGGTGCTTTTTATTTTTATTGAATTCGGTCCTAAGGTCTCACTTAACCTTAATAGGGATCTTAAGGAGTTAACCTCGGTGCAGACGAGGGTGTTCGCCCGACCAATTCTCTGCCAGACATCACCGGCCGTCAGGCTGGAAAACAGGCCAAACAATAAAGCAAGCGCCGCGAAGTAAGGGCCGACAATGCCGCGTACTTGAAATTTTGAGTTGTCTATGCGATTGAATAGGTGCACTGTGAATAGGCCCATTAATAATGGAAGCACGCCTAAATAAAGGTATTCGTACATGGATTATCCTTTTTGGTTTAATGATTTTCAGGCCATTATAATGGTAATGCCCTAAGATTTGATCAACACTTTATCCTGAAATAGCGGAAGTACAGCGATCAAAAACGCCACGATCAATAAAATTCAGGCTATTTTCTTCGTGGTTTATTAGGGTTTGGTAAATCCATACCAAGCTAGAGCAAAAAATAGACATTGACGATAGTTAGCCAGCTAACTATAATGCCTTATGCTTCAATTAAAAGACCTTCCAGACGAAAAAGTGCTCAGGAAATTTGCCGAAAGGTATGAGGATGTGGATTCACGCTCAGTGACTCACTTTTTAAACATTCTTCGTATTGGCACTGAACTTGCTGAATCTTTAGATCGTTTTCTTGCTACCCATGGCTTGCTCCAAGGCAGGTGGTGGGTACTTATTTTGCTGATGCGTGAAGATAATCTGACGTCTACTCCGTCTGAGCTTGCTGAGAAAGCTGGGGTAAGCAGAGCAACGATGAGTGGGTTAATTGATGGTTTGTTGCGAGATGGTTTAGTTGTCCGTCAGGAAGGTAACAAAGATCGCAGAAGTTATTCAATCCAGCTGGCTGCTGCTGGGCAAGAAAAACTGGATGAGGTGATGCCTGATTATTACCCGCGAGTCAAAAAGATGATGAACGCTATTCCAGAACAACAGAGAGAAGAGTTGCTAAAGCAACTCATGCTCTTGAAACAGCAAAGCAAAGTATTTGATTGATTTTTTTTGGCCATATAGTTAGCTGGCTAATTATGTGGAATTGAACGGTATTATTTAAATTTTTTTAACTCCCTTAGGTAGGTATAAATGAACAGCAGATTAATAATTGAAGCAGCCAATGCTAAATGGAACAAGGCACTTAATAGCGGTAATGTTAAGGAGTTGGCTTTACTTTACACAGAAAATGCGACGCTCTCCCCAGGCAATGGAAATACCCTGCTAGGCCGTGATGCAATCGAAAGTTTATTTAAAGGCTTTGTTGATGGCGGTGTTCATAATCACACCTTGGAAATTATTGAAGTGGGCGGTAACGATAAAATAATTTATCAGCTTGCAAGATGGAATGCCCAAGGCGCAGAAACTAACGGTGAAACGCCATCCTTTGGCGGCATAACCACCTCTGTACTTGAGCAAAGTGCGGAGGGTAATTGGTTAACTCGAACACATGTTTGGAATGTAAATCAATAGGAGAAGAAATCATGCCTCTCGTGAATATTTCGATACTTAAGGGTAAGTCGCCTGAATACATTAAAGCTGTTGCAGATGGAATTAACGCGGCAGTGATTGAAACAATGGGATTCCCTGTCGATGACCGCTATCAGCTTATACATCAGCTTGATCCAGAGTGCCTGCAGTTGCAGGAGCGTGAAGGCGATCGTGTAATGATGCATTTGGTCATGAGGGCTGGGCGTTCAAACAAATCCAAGCAAGCCTTCTACAAGAAAGTAACGGAAAATCTGGCAAACAGCCCAGGTATTCCTGCTGCCAATGTGCTGATTACCATCACTGAAAACCACGACATAGATTGGTCATTTGGTGATGGTGTTGCACAATTTATTATTTGAAAATAAATGATGCGATATTTTTAAAATATCTCATGAAACGGCTGAGCGGTGTCTGTAGGGCTAGTGGCGATTTACTAAGCAACATCACCCACAAGCATCGCGTTACGCGATGCTTGTGGGTTTCTTTATGCATCTTGACATGCGGTTAATTGCACATAATAATGTGCTTATATTTACACAATATAAGACACGATAATTCTATGGCTATTACACAAAAAATATACGCACAGTCCACAGTTAGCATGACGGATTTACGCCGTGCGAGTATCGCAGACATCGTTAGCGATACCCCCGTAGCAGTGCTCAACCATAACAAGCCGGCCGCGTATTTGCTTTCAGCAGACTATTATGAATATTTGCTAGAGCAAGTAGAAAACATTGAGCTTAGCAAGATCGTGAAAGCGCGTCGCGGTGGTAAAACCGTGAAAGTATCACTTGATGACCTATAGTCTTGAGTTCCATGAAGACGCATTAAAAGAATGGAATGATTTAGACGGATCAATTAAATCTCAGTTTAAAAAACAATTAGAAAAGCGCATGGAAAATCCGCATGTTCCTGCTGCGAGATTAAGTAATGATCTTGGCGATTGTTACAAAATCAAACTTCAAAAAATTGGCTATCGATTAGTCTACGAAGTGATCGATACGCGCCTAGTGATTATTGTGTTGTCCGTTGGTCGTCGTGATAGATTGCAAGCCTACACAAAAGCCAGCAAAAGAATATAAGCCCATAGCGTCGCGTTACGCGTTGCTTGATGCCTTGAACTTAGGCTGCAGATTTTTTGATTTGGGTAGTAAACATTTTTTATTGAATGGTGTATGCTGAAGCAGCAATCATATTTTTCATAAAGGAAGCATAATGAACAAACTACTTTTGGCAGCGCTCATTTTAAGTTTATCGGCACTTGCGTACTTAGCACTCAATGATAAAGTCGATACGGGTTATGGCACTAGACCTGTCATTACTGATACCGCTAACCATAACAATCAAATGAATGAATGCGTTAAATTGGCTTTAGAAAAACACCCTGGCGCCATTCTTGAAACGGCAGTTGAAATGGAAGATGGCCAATTAATTACCGATGTAGACATTCAAGGTGACGACGGTAAAAAGTGGGAAGTTGAATGCGCTTTAGCCACCAAAGAATTAATTGAAGATAAGCAGGAAAATTAAACTCAACAAAATAATTTTCAGAGTAAACATTAAAAAAGGGAGCCAATGGCTCCTTTTTTTGTTTTAAGCAAATTAATGATTCGAACCACCTCGATTCTATAGACGTCTTTTTGCTTTTTATTATGTCAAAGTGTGTGATAGGTGTGTGGTGTTTTTATGGGCGTAAAAAAACGACTCAGAGTTAACTTAAGTCGTTAAATTAGCTTAAATATTTTGGTGGCCGAGACTGGAATCGAACCAGTGACACGCGGATTTTAAACTTTAAAAAATCATCTCTGTTTATAGGAAATCTGCTTGGAATAGTTTTCCATAGAGTTCTAGGAGAGGATGCCTCTGCAGAAATCAACCGACGTTTACAAAATTCAGGAAACCCTCCTGAGACATAACATCACGATTTAATAATACTTATGGCAGCTTTCATCTTTTCTTTACCATGGCGGTGATAGCCAACAGCCATAGTGAGCAGCATCACTATGCTCAATCCTAAGGGAAACCAACCGCCATTTAAAAACTTTAAACTATTTGAGGTAAAAAATACCAAATCCATCAAGATAAAGAAAATCCCACCGAGCATAACCGGCAACGGTTTCCAGCGCCAAATGAAAATTGCAACCGATATAGCTAGAAAGTTGGTTAGTAGCATTGTGCCTGTCACAGCAATCCCATACGCACCTGCAAGTGAATTTGAATCCTGAAACAAAAGAATTGTAAGTATAACCATCACGAAGAGCATAAAATTGATAGCTGGAATGTAAATCTGACCAAGCTCAACAGTCGAGGTTTGAATAATTCGCAGCTCAGGCAGCCACCCAAGATCGATCGCTTGCTTAGACAGCGAGTAAGCTCCCGAAATGACTGCCTGAGAGGCGATAATAGTTGCAATGGTCGCAATGACCACCATATACAACTGCAAATTCTCCGGAGCCATCATGTAAAAAAGATGTTCAAGTTGAGTACTTGAAAGCCCTCCTGCGGACTCTAACAACAACGCACCTTGACCAAAGTAGTTAAGCAGTAAAGCGGGCAATACAATCCAGGTCCAGCTAAACTTAATTGGACTGGATCCAAAGTGCCCCATGTCCGCGTAAAGAGCCTCAGCTCCTGTGACACATAGCACAACTGCCCCCATCGCAAAAAATGGGAGAATTCCATTATTAGCTAAAAACTCTTGTGCATAGGTCGGATTGATTGCCAAAAACACACGTGGATTCTCAATTAAATTGAATAGGCCCATGACCGCTAGCAAACCAAACCAAACTACCATTGCAGGACCGAACAAAAAACCAATTTTTTTGGTTCCGTATCTTTGCCCCCAAAACAAAAAAGTCACGATGATCAGGGCTATGGGAAGAATATAGGTTTCTAATTTTGGATTTACAATTTCTAAACCCTCTACTGCAGATAGTATAGAAATTGCTGGCGTTATCACACCATCTCCATAGAAAAATGCAGCCCCCAGCAATCCTGAAAAAATTAATAAGGCTATTTTTTTAGGTCTATCATGAAAGTGCTCTAACAGGAGTCTTGTCAGCGCAATAATGCCGCCCTCTCCTGAGTGACTCGCCCGCATCACAATCGTGACATATTTGACCGCGACGACAATCACCAAACACCAAAAAAATAAGGATAAAACTCCAAAAATATTGGCTTCGGATTGGCTTACTGAATGAAATCCATTGTTAAACACTGTTTCGAAAGCGTACAGTGGGCTCGTGCCAATATCTCCATAAACAATGCCTAACGCCGCTAAGGCAAGGCTATGTTGATTAGAGTTTGATTTAATAGTTGTCATGACTAGGGTTCGATTAATTATTTTCAAATACCATGATTATTAAGTTTTCTGGCGACAGATCCAAAACTGACGCGATCAAACTTGAAGATTTACTTATTGTATTGCTAGCATTCGAGGTCAGGCCGTAATCTTCGCTAATCAATTTAATATTCTAAATTTAGTTAACGAACATGAGGGCTGTATGCCAAGTATAATTTAAAAAAGCACGAATTATCATTGGGCGGCTCAATTATTTAATGCCCGCAGCGTTTGCATAATTAATTGTTATGTAAATTATGAATTACATCAATCTGACCAAAAGGTGTCAGCGATCATTTGAATTCTGATTTACAGTTATTGGCATAAAATGTTTTATGGGTTACAAAAAGGTTACAAAATACAAAAAGCACTAGACGTAAAAAAAGCCCACATCGCTGTGAGCTTGATTTTATTGGTGGCCGAGACTGGAATCGAACCAGTGACACGCGGATTTTCAATCCGCTGCTCTACCGACTGAGCTACTCGGCCTTACTGCTTTTTAAGTCCTGCGAAAGTCGGTAAATATTCGCAAGCCGCGCATTATAGCAAACTTCTTATCCCTGTGACAAAAAAATCAA
>JACCDV010108035.1_pt1 | contig 47555 bp, 47 predicted proteins | sample 7446131 | NCBI WGS metagenome assembly JACCDV01 (sample SAMN15323448, study PRJNA562643) | freshwater metagenome | isolation source: river surface water | place: USA:Blue River Watershed | collected 2017-08-17
ATTTCTACTGAGGCATTTTGGGCGGATGATGGGATTCGAACCCACTACCCCTGGTACCACAAACCAGTGCTCTAACCGAGTGAGCTACAACCGCCATTTGGGACTGCAAAAATACGCAAAGCTTCCAATATTGCAAAAGAAAGCCGAAAAAAACGGGAGAATTTTCATCCTCCCGTCCCCTTTGATTTATTTCTGAGCTGCTTGGTAACGCGCTTCCGCTTTGTTCCAATCTACTACACTCCAGAAAGCATCGATATAATCTGGACGCTTGTTTTGGAATTTCAAGTAGTATGCGTGCTCCCAAACATCTAATCCGATCACTGGGAAGCCTTTTACGTCTGCTACATCCATCAATGGATTATCTTGGTTAGGTGTGCTAGAGACCGCTACTGAACCATCTTTTTGCGCTACTAACCACGCCCAGCCTGAGCCAAAACGTGTTAAACCTGCTTTCTTAAATTCTTCTTTGAAGGCGTCAAATGAACCAAATTTTGCATCAATCGCTTTCGCTAAAGTGCCTACTGGAGCTCCACCACCGTTTGGCGATAAAATATTCCAGAATAAATCGTGATTAAAGTGACCACCGCCGTTATTACGAACCGCAGGAGATAATTTAGAGATCGAAGTGAATAACTCTTCCAAAGACTTTCCTTCTAACTCCGTTCCAGCAACGGCTGCGTTCAAGTTTGTCACATATGCATTGTGGTGACGATCATGGTGGATTTCCATGGTTAATGCATCGAAATGCGGCTCTAACGCATTATTTGCATAAGGTAATGGGGCTAATGTGAATGACATAATATCTAATTTAATGGTGAATGATTAATGGTGTTACAAATGGTAAATGGTAAATGATGAATGATGGATGGTTGTTTAAATGGTAAATGGTGAATGTATTGACTTTTCATTTACCATTTATAATTTACCATTCACCATTTACCATTTTTTTCAGCGTCGCATCGAAAAGAACTCCTTTAGCAGTTGTTCTGATTCGTTTGCCAAAACCCCGCTTACAATCTCTGTCTTCGGGTGTAAAATGCCTTTTCCTAATTTTTCAAAACCGCGCTTCTCTTCTGAAGCACCGTACACTAATCGCCCTAATTGTGACCAATATATCGCCCCTGCACACATCAGGCAAGGCTCTAAGGTCACATACAGCGTGCAATCTTTTAAGTATTTAGCGCCGATGGTTTGGGCGGCAGAGGTGATTGCAATCATTTCTGCGTGAGCCGTGACATCGGTCAAAATTTCTGTTTGGTTGAAAGCCTTTGCGACGATCTTGCCTTGGCAAACCACGACCGCACCCACTGGAATTTCGTCCTCCTCTAAAGCCCGTTCTGCTTGTTTCAGCGCGAGGCTCATGTAATATTCATCCTCGTTTGGAATCATAAAACGTCAGATAATTTAGTCAAACGATTTCGTAAATAGAAATCCAACAATACAATCGCTGCCATCGCCTCCACGATAGGCACAGCCCGCGGCACTACACAAGGATCGTGGCGACCTTTGCCAGAGACAACAATTTTTTCACCCGATTCGTTCAAACTATCCTGGTCTTGCATAATCGTTGCTACTGGCTTGAATCCAACGCGGAAATAAATCGGTTCTCCATTGGAAATGCCGCCCTGAATACCCCCAGAGTGATTTGTGACGGTGCTGACTTTACCTGAATCGTCTTTGACAATAATATCATTATGCTGGGATCCGCGAAGCTCTACGCCATCAAATCCCGAACCATATTCAAAGCCTTTTACCGCATTGATGCTTAACATGGCTTTGCCTAATTCTGCATGCAATTTATCGAAAACCGGTTCGCCTAAACCCACTGGGCAACCCGTGATATAGGCAGAAACGACCCCTCCCACCGAATCCCCTTGCTTGCGGATTTCATCGATATAGGTGAACATTTCTTCGGCTAATTTTGTATCTGGGCAACGTACGGCGTTTGTTTCCGCAACAGATAAATCCAATTGTTCTACCGGAGTCGCTAATTTTAAGGTGCCTACTTGTGAAACGTAGGCGTTGATTTTAACGCCTAATTGCCGTAAGACTAATTTGGCCAAAGCCCCAGCAGCCACCCGCGCCACGGTTTCTCTCGCCGAACTACGGCCGCCTCCACGGTAATCGCGCAGACCATATTTTTCTTGGTAGGTATAATCAGCATGAGACGGACGGAATTGATCCGCTATGTGCGAATAATCCTTCGAGCGTTGGTCTCCATTCCAAACAAGCATCGCAATGGGTGTGCCCGTTGTTTTTCCTTCAAAAACCCCAGAAACTACTTCTACAGAATCGGCTTCCTTACGTTGCGTCGTAATACGAGATTGGCCTGGCTTACGGCGATCTAATTCCGATTGAATAAAATCCAAATCGAAATCAACCCCAGCCGGACATCCCGTAACTACTACACCTACTGCTGCGCCATGTGACTCACCAAAGGTGCTAATTTGAAATATTTTACCGTATATACTGCCCATGCTATTATTTTTTGGCCTTCATAAGTAACACGAAAAGCCAACCTAAAATCAGTCCTAAAAGAACATTAAAAATCAATCTCCAATCCCCCCAGCGATACCCAATAACCTTAGCCGCCACTAGTTTTTCAACGTTACGATACAATAACATTGTTTCCGATTGTGTATTCAGCAAACGATCAGATGGTTGACCACTCACTGTTAACAGCACGTCCGAATGCAAGGTATCGTACGCCGCGGTGCGGATGTTAAAGAAAATCCAATTAAAATAAGATTTCAAGGCAAATTTACCCGGTTGCGATGGAATAATAAGCATTTTCTCTGTTTTATTCCCTAACATTTTATCTCCAAAAGGGAAAACAGAACTTTGAGATCCTGCTGAATAAAAATTTAAAAAGTAATCTGATTCAGGCAATTTAGATTCTAAAAGTATACTATTCCCGTCCCCTATAACACTAGAGACATAAATGACGGTATCCCCCGTATTTACATTCGTTTTAGAAACGGTTTCTTCTAACCGGAAATCCCCCACGGGCACTTTCCCCTTCAAAGGATGATTAGGTAGTTCTTTAGGGGTGATTACCAAAGGCCTAGAACTAAAAACTACTCTTTCTGCATTCTTTAAAAGTTGTAAACTCAAGGATGGAATGTAAATTTTCTTCGCATCGAGTGCAAAATAGGTCGATTGAAAAAATCGGTACTCGGTGTATTTTTTATTTTTATACACCACCTTAGAAACCTTCACCTCTTGCAATCCAAAACTCTCTTCCCAACAGTTTTTAGGCCGAATTTTCTGAATCAACAGAGGTATCTGAATATCATTTCGATCAAAACTATAGCGAGTTGAATTGTCGTCGGGGATAAATAAGGAAAACTTGATATTAAAACCCTGCCCTACAAAAGGTTGGGTTTGGGTGGTGCTAACGGCCAAGAAGACTGAATTTTGGCCCTTAAACAAATCTTCTATTTGTGCTTTATCCTCCTCTACCACCTCTTCTTTTTGCTCCGATGGACTAACGACTAACGCAAAGCCCTCTACTTTTAACGATTGTTGATTAACCACCACCTCGGTAGGGGGTACGAGAAGCGTTCCAGCTGTGGATGCTTGGTAATATTGCGAAAAGGTAAAAGAGTAAACGGGATCTCCGTTTTGGATATCCGTTGCTTTAGAACGAGACACACCTAACTTTCTTAATCCGGGTAATTCTGGAAACTTATAGGTAGGTGATTCCAGTGACGGATTAACTGATTTGATCACAAATGATAAGGCGAAATTCTCTTCTAACGTGATATTTTTTTCCCCCACTACAAGAGAAGCTTGTGCCCTGAGCTCATATAAAGCGGACAAAAACAGGAAAAAGAATAGAAGAAACCGTCTCATCCCGCAATTTAAGAAATCCTAGGGTCTTTGACCGCATTATCAGAAAATTCGCAGGCGAAAAGATAAACCAAGCGCGAAATAATATTCCTGGGGACGGGTGAAACTTTGGCCCGCTGATAAATCAAGCTTTACATCATCACTCAGGTAATAGGCTACTCCAGCATCATAGGAGTGGTCTGCGTATTCAGAGGCTGGAAACCGCCCAAAGACTTCGACATACGCATAACCGCGCGACCCGATTAACATATTTGGAGCAATGCGATAAATCCCCTCAAGTGAGCCATTCGAGTGCATCTCTGTGCCTACATTATATCCGATTCCGAATCGATCATTGAAATCATTTTGTAACGTAAAAACGACATCCCCAATGGAATGGCCACGCAAATTCTTCTCTGAAAAATCCCGATTCTGGTGATCTAAATTATAATGTACAATTACTGCTGTGCGAGGAATCCAACCTTTGGGCTCTAAAATAGCCCATTTGAATCCGAAAGCTTCCGTTTGAAATCGGGTTTCTTTTCCAGCTTCTTGTCCAAGAACTGAAACGTAGCGCAACTCAAGTCGTTTGTGTACCCCAATTTTAAGTAGGGAAGTGGGAAATAAATTTTCTGATGTGGCCCGATTAAAACCCATCTCTGCCTGAAAATACCCCTTCTTAACAATAAAAGGACACTCTGTTTGATCTGGCCGATCCGTTTCAATCCGCCCTTCGCTTTGCGCAAATGTGAGAATAGGTAAAAATAAAAAAAGTAGGATCCGCAAAAACATCTACGAATTTACTAATTTTTAGTCTAGTCTAAAAATTAATTTAGGATAATCTTATATTGTAAATCCGAGCGCTCCATAGATTTCTGCGAAATAGATTGACTGCTCCGCTCGATCTACGGAACGTCCTGTGGTATGAATATCCCATAATCGCGTTGCTCCCGTTTTTACGGTTGCTTCAAAAAAGAGGTGTTTGGATAAATTCAACTTCAAACCTGACTTCAAAGAGGCTCCACCACCTGCGAGATTCCAGAAATTATTTTGGCCTACTCCGAAAACATGTACATCAGAACGTGGCACTAAAGCACCTATGCCCACTCCATTCATCCAATCAATCGCAAAACGACTATGTAAACTCCGGTACACTGATGTATAATGCTCTATTTCAATCGAGGCATAATTATAGCCATCCGTATGTTCTAGATGAACAAATTTTTGAGGATCCAATACTAGGGGAGTTTGATTAAAGGTTCCTACATAGGCTGGATCCACTGTAATTCCCGGCGAAGAAGTTTGAGAGTCGATAAACCCGGTAACTCGCACCGTTTGTAAATCTTTAACAACATACTTCATGTGATCCCAACCCAGGCTAATGGATAAATTGTCCTTCAAAAAATAGCCTGCATGAAAATTGAATTGTGGAATAGATAAAAGCCCTGGGTCTAGGTACGTTTTAATTTCGGAGAGAGGAGTGGGAAAATCTAGCGCTTTCGCATTCAATAAGGTAAAATCGTATCCAGGTCCTACAAATCGAATATCAGAATCGGCATAAGCGGAGCGATTATATCCCCAAGTGACATAATAAGATCCTTTTTGATTCGTTTTTTGTGAAAAAGCAAGGTAGTTAAGGCCACAAACAAAAAGGATAAAAAGGTATTTTGTCATTCCATAGGGGATAAATTTGAAGGGACAAAGGTGAGCATTATTTAAAGGTTATAGCTATCCAAAACTTGATATTAATCAGAAAAGGGAACTACGATTACAATTTTTCATACATATTGCCGTAAATTGCATCCCGAATTCATTACCATTACCTTATGAAAAAACCATCTGCGAAATTTGAATACAAAACCTTTACGTTAGGAGAAAAGCTAACGGAAGAGCAGAAAGAATACTTCAGGAAGTATGGAGTAATTCACTTTAAGAAATTTATTGAACCAGAAACAGCGCAACTTTTCATTTCGGAATTAGCGAAAATTGAAAAGCAATGGCTTGAAGAAGGCATTGAGAAAGTAAAAGGGATTCCATTGAAATTCGGTAAAGATCACGAAGGGAACCCAATGATTCAGCGCATGTGCTTCACTAATCAATTTAGCCCAGTTTTAGCTGAATTAATCAGAGATCCCCGTTTGCAATTGCTAATTGAACTTCTAGCGCCTTATGAAGGTCGCATCAGCGAGGATGAAAAAGATGGTTTAGTGTTCAATCACTACATTAATCAACCGAATTCAAAGTTCAGCCAAATGGGTTGGCATACTGATAGCCCGCGTGATTTATTTTTAGGCCAAAAAATTCTTCCCATGTTAAATGTGGGCATTCACTTAGATAACTGCCCTTCATCGAATGGAGGACTTCGGGTATTACCGGGTACACATACTCAAGGGGTATTAAAATTGTTATTCGGAAAGAAGCAATTCATCGACCATAAACCAGATCCAAGAGAAGTTGCATTCGAAATCGAACGTGGCGATTTAACCATCCATGATGGCCGTTTATGGCACCGGGTGGAGGTTTCTCCTAATGTGGGTGAAAAATCTCGCCGCCGCGTCATGTATGTTCCAATTATTACTGGAAAGTACAAGCCGAAAACGGATCAAAGTAAGACTCCATTCTACCACAGATTTGCGAAAGTGGTAACGAAATAAAAAAAGCGACTCTGTTCAGAGTCGCTTTTTTTAGCTTTTGGATTCGATATAAGACTGCAAAATAATCGTGGCGGATACCCGATCGACCGTCCCCTTTTCTCGTCTATCTTTCTTCGACATTCCTCCCGCAATCATTGCTTGCATGGCGAGCTTCGAAGTGAAACGCTCATCGTGTTCTGCTAAGGGCATCAAAGGAAATTTCTTACGAAAGCTTTTGATAAAAATTCGAACTCCGGCGGTGGAATCGGTATCGGTGTTGTCAAGATTTTTGGGCATTCCGATGACCACTTGATCCACCATTTCCTTCTCAAAGTAGGCTTGAAGAAATGCTAATAAGGTATGCGTAGGGACTGTATCTAAACCATTTGCAATAATTTGCAATGGATCTGTAACGGCTATTCCTGTCCGTTTTAAGCCAAAATCAATCGCTAAAATGCGCCCCATCTTAGGAATTTAAATACCCCTTGTCGCGCAAAATCTTATCGAGTAACTTCTTGTCATTATCGTTATTGAAAACAGTAAATGGCAAGTACAAGAATTGGTATTTCCCCATCTCTAAGATATAGGCATCCTTATCCTTGTAAGCCCCTACAATCATATCCCACTTGATCATTCCGCCTTCTTTGTCAGAAAGCTTCATGAAGATTTGGCGGCTATCAATCTCGTAACGGTATTTATCAAATAACTGCTTGTATTGAGCTAATTGTGTGATTCCTGTAAATTGAATCAACCAAAAAAGAAGGTAAGCTATCACAGCGACGGCGATGAAAATATAGATCCAGTAATTTTTATAGGTTCCAGTTAAGTTCAAAGCCACATTTCCTAAAACAAGTGCTACCGGAATAAAGGCAAACTTCCATTGATTCGAGAAAAGCTGGCGCATGCATAATCCCACAAATTTATTTTTCTCTAGCGCGAATTTCTTCGTTTTGATCGCTAGGGGATTAGAAGGTGCTTGCATTTGGCGCTGTTGAGCACCGTACATTTTAGACATATGGAATGATTTTTAAACGCTAATTAAGGCGTAAAGGTACGAAAATTGGATAATTTTGGTAATTTTAAATCGCACAATTTGAATTAAAGCAATCCCTATGTCTGCCAAACAAGTACTTGATGGCCCTGCCCTTCTCCAAAAAATCCGACGAATTGCCTTTCAAATCTATGAGAATAACTTCGAAGAGACTGAAATTGTTATTGCGGGTATCATAGGCGAGGGATATACTTTTGCCGAATTATTGTGTGAAGAGATCAAAAGCATCTCCAAGATCAATGCCATTCCGGTAAAAATTGACTTAAATAAAGAGCAACCTTATGAGCGCCCGGTGAAATTCGAAGGTGGAACAGATGCCCTTGAAAATAAGGTGATCATCGTGGTAGATGACGTTTTGAACACGGGCCGAACCTTCTCCTACAGTTTAGCTCCCTTTTTAAGCATGCACGTAAAGCGTATTCAAGTGGCTGTCATCGTGGATCGCAACTACAAGCGCTTCCCTATCTCAGCGGATTACAAAGGCTATGAGCTTTCAACTACCCTTTCTGAGCACGTACAAGTGGTCTTATCAGATCCCACAAAAAGAGGTGTGTATTTAACTTAGTTTTTCTGCCAAATTTCCCATGCCTTATCGGCCTGGCCTTGCAACATCTCTAATCCAGCATAGATGCCTCCCACTTTGTGGTCAAGACCTGCTTTCAAGAATGCCGTCTCTAATGGGTTATAAACGATATCGTATAGATAGTGTTGCTTGTTCAATAATTCATAAGGAATAGGCGGCTTATCATCCACCTTAGGATACATTCCTAGCGGTGTTGTATTAACTATTAGGCCTATTTCCTCCATCATTTCGGGTAATTGATCGTAAGTCACTGTTTCATCCGAAGCTTGACGGGAAACCTTGATAACATGGAATCCCAAATCTTCCAAGGCCACTATGATCGCTTTCGCTGCCCCTCCTTGACCTAAAACACAGGCCTTTAAGGATTCGAAGTTTTTGAATTTATCCCAAAACTCCACCGTCGTACGAAACCCCCAATAATCGGTATTATAACCGCGGGTATATCCATCAGCGGCGATTTTGATGGTATTGACTGCGCCTATTTGGGCAGCAGCTAAATCGATCTCATCAAGGAAAGGCATTACAACTTGCTTATAAGGGATCGTTACATTTAAACCTTTTAAATTAGGATTAGCTGCTAGAATTGCCTTAAACTCGTCGATGCTAGGAATGGGAAATTGCTCGTAAGCGTGGGTTTCAGAGAGACCTAGCTTTTCAAATTTTTCAGTAAAATAAGCTTTGGAAAAAGAATGACCTAAGGGATACCCAATCAGACCATATAAGTGCGAAATAGCCATCTTATTTGCGTTTTGAAATCAACCCCCAAACGATAGGCAGAACTGATACTCCAACGATTCCCAATACGACTTTCTCAAAATTTGCCTTCACAAATTCGTTATCCCCTAAGAAATAACCGGCTGCAGAAATACTACTTACCCAAAGTGTCGCCCCTAAAAATCCGTACAATAAATACATGGGATAAGACATGCGACCAGCGCCAGCTACAAAAGGAGCCACCGTACGAACGATCGGAATGAATCGAGCTAGGATAACCGTCTTGGGTCCATATTTGGCATAAAACGCCTCGGTTTCCTCTATATGCTTGCGCTTCAAAAACAAAACCTGTTCGCGTTCTCGAATAATCGTACTAAAATACTTTCCGATAAAATAATTGACTTGATCGCCTAACAATGCAGCTCCTATTAACAAGGGAATGACCGTTGCTAAAGACAACTCTCCACTCGCGGCGGCTAATAAACCCACCGAGAACAAAAGAGAATCGCCTGGTAAAAAAGGCATCACCACGAGTCCTGTCTCTACAAATACAATCAGAAACAAAAGACCATAGGTTAATGCGCCGTGAGCGGCAATAAATTCCGATAAAAAGGTGAGTGGATCTTTTAATAGATCTAATAAAAGCTGCAGCATCCGAACTATTTCGTTAAGAAGTGGTCAAACGTATCGCCACGTAATCCTAAACGAATCGTTTCTAATGAAATAACCTCCTGAGGAGCAATATTTCCTACGTTTACGTTCGCTCCTACGAGTTTCACGAACCAAACTTGTTGTGATTTTTGTGGTGCTTCCCAGATAATACGCTCCTCCGGAATTTCCGTTAAAATTTCTTCCACTAATCCTTGGCGAACTTCTCCAGATGCACGGAATAGACCCACATTTCCTCCTTCACGCGCCTCTCCGATCACTTTCCACGCACCAGCTTCTAATTCCATGCGCATTAATTTAATCCATTTATAGGGAGGGATGATTTTTGCCTCATCTTTAGATCCCACCTCTGAAAGTACGGTAACTTGAGTGGCCAAAGTGCGAATTAATTCACATTTAATATCGGACTCCATTTCGATGGAACCATCCGAAACCTCCGCATATTCCATACCGAACTCATCTAAAATTCGACGGTAATCATCAAATTGACCCCGGATGTAAAATGCTTCAAATAGCGTCCCTCCGAAATATACCGGGATGCCCGCTGACTTATATAGTGCTAATTTATCTTTTAAATTAGGGGTTACATAAGAAGTAGCCCAACCTAATTTCACTATGTCAGTATAATCCGCGCCAGTCTCTAAGAAATCCTCTACTTGACGCAGACTTAGTCCTTTGTCCATCACCATCGTTAAACCTTTTTGACGCGGTTTAGTTGTACGATCAGGAATTTGATTTAAATGATAATTCATATAGTTTATTAATGGATTGGTACGTTTTGTGCCAAATATCTACAAAAATAAGCATTCCATTTGATTGCCACAAACCTGATAAACTAGATTCGTTTGTATATTTGTTCCACTTAAACATCACATAAGATGAAAAAAAGCATTTTCTCCTTTTTCACACTCCTTTTATTTTCACTTACAAGCCTAGCAAGTTCAAATGCAGATGCTCTTCTGGGGGAATGGTTATCTCAAGAAAAGGATGGAAAAATTGTGATCTTTAAGCAAGGGGATCAGTATTTTGGCAAAATATCCTGGGGAAAAATCCCCGGCAAAAAGGACACAAAAAATCCTGACGAAAAATTGCGCAACAAAGAGTTATTAGGCGCAGTCATCTTGAAAAACTTCAAATTCACCGGATCTGCCTGGGAAAATGGGACTATTTATGACCCTAATTCAGGAAAAACGTATGATTGCATCTTAAAAATAAGGGATGGGAACAAAACACTGGATATTCGCGGTTTTGTGGGTACCCCGATGTTTGGCAGAACATCTACTTGGACAAGATCATAATTCACCTATACCGCCTAAAATATATACCTTATGGAACCAAATAACGAAGTTTTAGCCTACCTAAACGCGAACTTGAATAAAAAAATTGCAGACGGAAATCCAGCACCTATCGGCAAATGGCTTGATGGGACCTTAGTAAAGGCTGAGGCAGGAAAATTAACCGCTGAATTCATTGTTCGTCCAGACTTCTTAAACCACGCTGGTGTCATTCATGGGGGCGTAATTTCTGCTATGTTAGACGAGATGATGGGAATGACCTTGATTACGGCTAAAATAGATCATCTGTATGTGACGATCAATTTATACATCGATTTCCTCTACGGCGCTAAGGCAAACGAGAAAATTACCGTTACCACAGAAATTCACCGTGTTGGAAAAAAGGTAGCAAACATCGAAGCTAAATTGCACAACGCAGAAGGCAAATTGCTAGCAAAAGGCGTAAGTAACTTAGCAGCTACTTCGCTTCCTTTTTCTTTCTAAGACAATAATTGGTAGACGGCGAAAGCTGATAAATAGGCTAAAGCCGTCATATACCCAAACTGGATTAACGGGTATTTCCACGACTTCGTTTCGCGGTAAGTAGTGGCTAGCGTGCTCATACATTGCATCGCAAAAGCATAGAATATCAATAAAGAGAATCCTAAAGCTGCATCATACATGGGCTTTCCTGTGGCTGGATTAATCTCCGCGCGCATCCGATTTTTAATCGTCGCATTTTCATTATCCACTTCGCCTCCCATACTGTAAATGGTAGACATCGTGCCTACAAAGACTTCGCGAGCTGCAAAAGACGTAATCAAGGCAATTCCTATTTTCCAATCATACCCGAGTGGTCGGATAGCTGGCTCGATAAACTTCCCAAAATGCCCTGCATAGGAGTTTTCTAATTTCTCAGCTGAAATTTTATTCTCTAATCCGACACCTGTCAAGGTTGGGTTTTCTTGGCGAATTCTGGCTTCTGCTTTGGCAATTTCATCCCCAGGCCCATAACTCGCTAATACCCAAAGAACGATTGAAATCGCTACAATAATTTTACCCGCCTCAAAAACAAAGGCATTCACCGAATTCCAAATAGTCAACGCGACATGTTTAAAACGAGGGCCCTTGTAGGTAGGCAACTCCATGATAAAATAGCTACGCTCTTTCGCTTTCAAAATTACTTTCATCACCCAGGCAGAAACCAAGGCCATAAAAAAGCCCAACAAATAAAGCCCGAACAAGGCAACCCCTTGTAAGTTAAACAGACCGAACAAAGTGTTCTTTTCTGGTACGACTAACGCAATTAAAACGGTATAAATAGGCAGACGTGCCGAGCAAGACATCAATGGAGTCACTAAAATCGTAATCAAACGATCCTTCCAAGAACCGATAGACCGCGTACTCATGATCGCCGGCACCGCACAGGCTACACCAGAAATCAAAGGCACTACCGACTTCCCATTCAAGCCAAATCGACGCATTAATTTGTCCATAATGAACATCACGCGCGACATATAACCCGTTTCCTCTAATAGGGAAATAAATAAAAACAAGAAGGCGATCTGTGGAATAAAGATTAACACGCCCCCAATTCCGGCAATTAGACCATCGGTCAGTAATCCCGTCAAAGCAGACGCCGGCAAAACGCCTTTCAGCCAATCATTTAACGCGGCAACGGCACCATCAATCGCATCCATTGGATAAGTTGCCCAGGTAAATACCGCTTGGAACATCACAAAAAGAATAGCTAAAAAGAATACGTAGCCACCTACCGGATGCAAAAAGAATTTATCTAACCGATCCGTCCAGGTTTTAACAGGCACTGCATCCCACTGGCGATTCAAATTAATCACGCAACGATCTACGACTTCCGTTATTTGTTCGTACCGCTTAACCGTCTCTTCAGACTGGTATTTTTTTCCAGAAAACTGGTGTTTATTTTGAATAGTATCAAACAACTCCCTTTGCTGTTTCGAGAACATCTTCATGCGATCATGTTCCATCAACCACAACAACGAACGATATGGCTCAGCCTCCCCGAATTCAGCTTGAACATCTGAAATAAGTTCCTCTGAGATAGGTAAAGGCAGTGCGTCATTGGAGGCAAAGCGGTTTGTTAAGGTCTTTATAACAGCCAGCTTCAAACCATTAAGACCGATACCTTTTTTCGCATTCACCTCTGCTACTTCCACACTCAACTCGCGCGCTAATTTGATGGAATTAATGACGTAACCCTCATTTTCAGCCACATCAATCATATTCAAAGCCAAGACCGTAGGAATACCTAGATCTCTCACTTGTGAAAACAACAATAAATTACGCTTTAAATTAGAGGCATCGGCGACGACAATCGCCATATCCGGAAAATCAGGATGCTTCGGATCCGCTAAAATATTAATGACTAATTCCTCGTCGATCGACTTTGGATAAATACTGTAAATGCCCGGCAGATCTAGAATTTCCACCTTACGCTTAGGCTCAAGCTCCCAAACACCCGTTAACTTCTCCATGGTTACCCCAGGGAAATTTCCCGTCTTCTGATTCAAACCCGTCAAGGAATTGAAAAGAGAGGATTTACCTGCATTGGGATTACCAATCAGTGCTATTTTAGGTGTTTTTGCCAAAATTTATGTTCGTTTAATCAACATTGTTTCCGCTTCTTCTCTCCGCATAGATAAGGTATAAGAACCAGAAACGCGAATGGCGATAGGGTCACCGAATGGAGCCAAATGTGTTAAAACCACTTCTGTTCCTGGCAAACAACCCATTTCTAATAGTTTCAATGAAAGCAACTCGTCCGTGAAGCCCACAATCTCACCCTTTTCACCAATCTTCAAGTCGGCCAAATTTGCCATGCTCACTATTTAGAATAATTCAAAATTAGACACAAATGTACTAAGTATTTCTGAGCTAAAAAATGATACAAATAGTTTTTTCTGTCGTAAATTGCAGGTTCATGGCCTTAACTGAAATTTTCGTGTTGATTCGCAAAGAAATGCAATTAGAGTGGCGCAATAAATATGCGATCCACGGCCTTGTGCTTTATTTAGCAGCAACTATTTTCATCTGCTATTTGTCCTTTAAAGCAAAGCAGCAGTCCATACATCCCATTATGTGGAATACGTTATTTTGGATCATTCTCTTATTCTCCGCTGTAAACGCGGTAGGAAAGAGTTTTACCCAAGAATCAGCAAACCGGAACATCTTCTATTACACGTTTGTGAAGCCTGAATCGGTGATTTTTAGCAAAATTATCTACAATACCCTAGTGATGCTAGGAGTGTCATTCATCGGTATTTTCTTTTATTCTTGGGTCATGGGCAACCCGGTGGGCAATATCTCCCTTTATTTGATTTCACTGGTGTTAGGAGCAATCGGGTTTGCGTCTACCCTTTCTTTAGTAGCTGGAATTGCCGCTCAAGGGGAAAATTCAGCCACCTTAATGGCAGTAATGAGCTTTCCACTTATTATTCCATTGCTTTTATTGTTATTAAAATTGTCCAAAAGTGCCCTGGACGGAATTTCGCTCTCAGAAAACTGGGATGAGATTGCGATTTTAGGGGCCTTAGATATCATTGTTGTTGTATTTTCTGGGATCCTTTTCCCCTATATATGGAAACAGTAAAACGCCAATATTGGAAGATTTTATCAATCATCGTATTGATCTATACCGTCTATGCCGGATTAATTGGGGACGTGCCGCGTCAACCGATTTTGAACGAGACGATTCGTAACCTGTATTTTCACGTGACGATGTGGTTCACCATGATATTCCTACTAGGTACATCGGTTTACCATTCGATTCAATATTTACGTAAATCGGATTTGAAATCTGACCTGATTTCTAGCGCTTATGTAGAGGTAGGAATGGTTTTTGCCCTATTAGGTTTGATTACGGGAAGCGTGTGGGCAAAGTTTACGTGGGGGGATTGGTGGACAAACGACCCTAAATTGAATTCGGTAGCGATAGGTTTATTGATCTACTTAGCCTATTCATTAGTACGTTCTTCGATGCCCGATGAGATGCAAAAAGCACGTATATCATCCGTGTACAACATTTTTGCCTTCGTAATCTTTATGGTTCTGATTTGGATCCTACCGCGTATGACAGATTCCTTGCATCCAGGGAATGGAGGAAATCCGGCTTTTTCCAAAATGGACTTAGACAATCGCATGCGAATGGTCTTTTATCCAGCTATTTTAGGCTGGACTTTATTGGGGTATTGGATTGCGCAACTACGTATTCGCATTAAAAACATTGAACAACAAAACGAGTTATAATGAAAGCATTATTCGTACTATTATTTAGTTTAGTGAGCTTCGTCGCTTCAGCACAAGCGAACGATATCGAGATGGCAGATAAATTCCGTGCAGATGGAAAAATCTATGTGGTGATAGCGGTGGTAAGCGTCGTATTGATCGGGCTATTTGCCTATTTATTCCGTTTAGAGAGAAAGATTTCTGAATTAGAAAAACGCAACAAATGAAAAAGACACACATCATTGGATTGATTTTAATCGCGGTGGCCATCGGAATCATTATGATTACGACAGGGGATGCGAGTACCTATGTAGGCTTTGATGAGGCAGAACAAATTGCACAAAATGATCCTGCGCAGAAAGTACACGTGGTAGGTACTTTAAAAAAGGATTCGGACGGCAAAATTGTGGGCTTAAATTACAATCCTGCTTTAGATGCAAATCGATTAGAGTTTTTAGTTCAAGATAGTTTAGGGCGCGAAAATCAAGTGGTCTATGCGGCACCGAAGCCTCAGGACTTTGAAAAATCCGAGAAGATTGTTTTAGTGGGAAGCATGCATTCAGATAAGGTTTTCTATTGTGATAAAATTCTTTTAAAGTGCCCTTCTAAGTACCAAGAGGGTAAAATTTCAGCAGACTCCATTGCCTCAGTAGCAGCAAAAAATTAATATGATACACGAAACCATTGGTTCGGTCGGACATTTATTTGTCATCATTTCCTTCGTAACGGCGCTGCTAGCGACCTTTGCGTATTTTAAATCGACACAGGCCGAAAATGAATTAGAGAATGATTGGAAGATCACGGCCCGCCTCTTATTCGGGCTGCATTTTATCGCAGTGATTGTGGTGGCCGCCAGTCTTTTCGTCATCATTTACAACCATTATTTTGAATACCATTACGCGTTTACGCACTCCTCGTTGCAATTGCCTACCATGTTTATGATCTCCTGTTATTGGGAGGGGCAAGAGGGTTCGTTTTTGCTGTGGATATTTTGGCAGGCTGTTTTAGGATTATTATTGATGGTCAAAAACCCGAAGTGGGAGTCGCCTGTGATGACCGTTTTTGCGCTCGTGCAGACGTTTTTGACTTCGATGATTTTAGGGGTGATTATTCCGTGGATTGATTTGAAAATCGGGTCATCTCCTTTCTTGTTGTTACGTGAGGCGCAGCCGGATCTTCCGGTTTGGAGTATGCAACCGAACTTTATTCCCAAAGATGGCCGTGGCTTGAATCCTTTATTACAAAATTATTGGATGGTCATTCACCCGCCTACCTTGTTCTTAGGTTTTGCCTTGACATTAGTCCCATTTGCGTATTTAATTGCGGGACTGTGGAAGAAAAAATTAACGGAATGGGTAATGCCAGCCTTGCCATGGGCACTTTTTAGTGCGGGGGTTTTAGGAATTGGTATTATGATGGGCGCCTATTGGGCGTACGAGACCTTAAACTTTGGAGGCTATTGGAACTGGGATCCGGTGGAAAATGCGTCGTTTGTGCCTTGGTTAGTTTTACTAGGCGCCATCCACACGATGATTGCCCACAAGACCTCAAGTTCGGCTTTGAAGACATCCATCATTTTAGTGATTGCAACTTTCATTTTGGTCCTTTATTCGACCTTCTTGAACCGTTCTGGAATCCTAGGAAATGCCTCCGTGCACTCCTTTACAGACCTTGGCCTTTCCGGTCAGCTATTGTTGTATATGGGGACATTCCTCTTAGTGGCGATTGCGATGTCGATTTACCGTTGGAAGGATTTGCCTAAGGATACGAAAGAATTAGGCACTTATAACCGCGAGTTTTGGGTATTTGTGGGAGCGGCAGTTTTAGGGTTGTCCGCCTTCCAATTGACTTTTACGACTTCAATTCCAGTGTATAATAAGATTGCTGAGGCTTTTGGGGTTCTTTCTAACATTGCTTTACCGGCAGACCAAGCGGAACATTATAGCAAAATCCAAATCTGGATTTTCTTGGCCGTGACCATCTTGAGCGGAATCGGACAGTATGTGTGGTGGGGGAAAATCAAGCAGAGCATTTCATTCAAACCCTTAATCAGTCCAGCGTTAACTGCGACTTTGTTAAGCGTTGTATTCATTAATATAGGTAAGATTTACACGTTTTCGTACATCGCTTTGTTGTGGGGTAGTTTATTCTCGGTTTTGGCAAACTTCAAAATCTTGTGGTTCCTACTGCGCGAAAAATTCTCATTAGTAGGTGGAGCTGTTGCGCACGTAGGTTTAGCGATTATGTTAATTGGTATCTTATTCTCAGCGGGGTATTCCAAAGTCGTTTCACTGAACCGCTCAGGTTTCGCGATCAGCACGAAAGTGGAGGAATTCACGAAGGATAACAACAAAGAAAACAAGGAAAACTTACCGCTTTGGTTAGGTCAAGGAGCCCAAATGCAGGATTACTTAGTGACCTACAAAGGACGTCGCATCGAGGTACGCGGACATAAAGGCTACTTCAACAAGAACGATTTTGAGATTATTGAAGGGGATTTCCACGCAGTCGCTTTGAAAAATATTGAACGCGATGGGGTAAAAATCGCGAGCAAAGGCGACACGGTAACCGTGGAACCAGAAAACACGTATTACGAATTAGAATTCAAGAACGAAGAGGGGAAAGCGGTTTCACTATTCCCGAGATGGCAAGTAAACCCAAAAATGGGTACGGCGATTTCTCCCGATGTGAAACATGCGTGGAACCACGATATTTATACTTATGTTTCACTTGATCCGCGTTTAGCCGCTGAAGCCGGCTCTGAAAAACAATGGTCTCAAACGGAAAATAGAACCGTGACCGTAGGTGACACCCTATTTATCAATGATTTTGTCGCTATTCTAAAAGAGGTAAATAGAATCACGAACGTAGATGGAGTGGAACTTGGAGCAAACGATGCGGCCGTTCAAGCGAACTTCCAGGTGCTAGGCAAAAACTCGCAGCAGTTTACGTTGAATCCTACCTTTATTATCAAGGGAGGATTAGTTGCTATGCCAGCATTCGAAAGTGAAGAAACAGGAATCAAGATTAAATTTACGGGCATCAATCCTCAATCTCAAGAATTTGGGTTTGCCTGGAATACGACTCAACAAGAATTAATCGTCGTAAAGGCTTTAGAGAAGCCTTATATTAACCTGGTTTGGATTGGATCAATCATCGTCTTTATCGGCTTGTTCATTGCGACCTACCGACGCCTAAAACCAGTAAGCGCTGCTTAATATGGGAAAGAAAGAGATACTAAGTTTAGCTGCTGCCATTGGATTCATTTTGATCTGGATTATCGATTTGAATAGCCCCACACCAGCTGAATTAAAGGGAAAGTTTTGGGAAGGCATATTTTATCATTACGGTTGGTTAATGTATGGCGTAGCTTGCTTATTCTACTACCAATACGCTAAAAACGAGCGCATCAAAAAAGAAAAAGATGGAACCAAATAACATCAGTTTAGATAATACCCAAATCATTGGTATCATCGCCTCGATGATTTTTTCAGCCTTCTTCTCTGGTGTCGAAATGGCCTTCGTATCCTCGAATAAATTGTACTTCGAGTTAAAGGCAAAGCAGGACATTTTAAGCGCAAAAATTATCGCGAATTTCAACCAGCAACCGTCCTCTTTTATTGGAACGATGCTCATAGGGAATACCCTTTCTTTAGTAGCCTATGGTATTTTCATGGAAGAATTTTTGCACCACGTGGTGATTCATTATTTACCCATCAATGAAATTGTGGCACGCTTGATTGCAACTATTGTAGCGACCGTTTTAATATTGATGACATCAGAGTTCACACCTAAAAGCGTGTTTTTGATCAATCCCGATGCCATTTTAGAGTTTTTAGCGATTCCTATTTGGGTGATCTATACCCTTATGTATCCCTTAGTTTGGGTGACCGTGGGCCTTTCGAAATGGTTTATCACGAAAGTGTTGCGCTTGAGTTATTCAGAGGAAAAACCAGCCTTCGGTTTAACGGATTTAAATCATTACCTCCAAAACCTGAACCGCAAAATTTCTACCGAGCAAGAAGCGGAAGTGGATCACAAAATCTTCCACAATGCACTCGAGTTTAAGCAAGTCAAAGTGCGGGATTGTATGATCCCTAGAACGGAGATAACCGCCATTGATCTGGAAGATGGTATAGAAAAATTAAAAGAAGTCTTCCTCGAGAGTGGCCATTCAAAAGTGGTGGTTTATAAAGAAACGTTAGAGGAGGTGGTTGGCTACTGCCATTCTTTGGCCCTATTTAAAAAGCCAAAAGATCTTCAATCCATCCTAACCAGCATTCCCATTGTTCCTGAGGCTATGCCCGCTAATGATTTGATGATAAAATTCTCGAAAGAGCGTAAGTCACTGGCGCTAGTCGTAGATGAATTTGGTTCGACGAGTGGCTTAGTGAGTATGGAAGATGTGATGGAGCAGATTTTTGGGGAGATTCAAGATGAATATGATGATTCCGAAGACTGGATCGAAAAGCAAATCGATGAGACGACATTCGTACTTTCTGGCCGCCACGAGATCGATTATTTGAATGAAAAATACGAATGGAATTTACCTGAGGGTGATTACGAAACCTTAGGCGGTATGTTAATCAGCTTGTATGAGGATATTCCGCAAATGAATGAAATGATTACTTTGGCTCCTTTCCAATTCCAAATCTTGACGACAACAGATGCGAGAATAGATACGGTTAAAGTGATGATTATTGGGAAAATAACGCCTCCTGCATCCTCCGAATTACTTCATTAATATTCGTTGTAGCGTCTGGCATTTCATCTGGGTTTCTTGCCATTCTTTCTCCGGATCGGAATCTTCCGTAATGCCACATCCAGCATAAAAAACAGCCTGATTTCCTTTAATCTCCACGGTACGCAAATTCACGAATAAGTGCGTGGCATTTCCCAAATTTACCGGCCCTAAATAACCCGAATACATGGACCGCCCGTGGTTTTCAGTGGCTAAAATAAAATCAATAGCCTCTTGTTTAGGCGTCCCACATACTGCAGAAGTTGGATGTAATAATCCTAACATCAATCCAGGTAATTGCGGAAAATCCATTGCCTGGGTATCGACCAGGTACTCTGTTTTTAAATGCAGTAAATTTCCGGTGGAAATAGTCTTTGGCCCTATTTCAGCATACTCTCTCAAACGAATCTTCTTGAAACAATCAATGATATAGCGACTAACAAAGGCCTGCTCTTCGATTTCTTTTTGGGACCAACGCGCCTGCGATGGCGCTATGGCAAAACCGTCAGCATCAACTCCCGATTGCGTACCAGCTAATGAAATCGTGCGAAAAATCCCCTCCTTTTGTTCCACTAAAATTTCTGGGGTTGCACACATCCAAACGCTGTGGAGTGCTGGAATAGATAAGGCACAAACGAAGGCAGATGGGTAGGCAGACGCTAGTTCCTCCAGCGCTGACATGACAGAAAATCCAACTGGTAATTCCTGCTCATCGATCCTAGACAAGACCACTTTTTGCAAAGGTCCGAGCTTGATGGCTTGAACGGCTTCAGAAACCCAGTTCAAAAACTCCGTTTTTTTCGATGTATTTTCAACGGGAACTACGAAGGGTGCCGCCTGAAAGGATGGATTAAGCGGGAATGAAGTCAGCGAATCCGCTTGTAAATAATAAGGCAATCCAATGAAAGGAGCGGCTAAAAAGCCAGCGCTTAAATCACTTAAATTCCACCCCTCTGGTAACAAAGAACCCCCTGAAAAGTCTTGTAAGAGAAAAGCGTCTGAGGCATGTGGTAATCTCCAAGCAGCTACTGCAGCCCCTTGCGCGATTCCGTCCTCCCAAGCTATTCCCTGTTTCATTTTAACGCAATAATTGCCACCGTTAGTCGGCTAGCACAAATCAAATTTTCTTCTTCGTCGTGAATTTTAATCTCATATACATGTAAAGTGCGACCGATACGCAAGGGTACACAGGTACCTACTACGTAACCGCCTCGAGCAGACTTTAAATGGTTTGCATTAATCTCAACCCCTACTCCCGTTTCCTTCATGGGATCTTTTAAGGCCAAAACCACAGCAGTGCTACCCATTGTTTCTGCCAAAACCACAGACGCTCCTCCATGTAACAATCCTAATGGCTGTTTTGTTCGGTGATCGACTGGCATTTTAGCCTTGATATATCCAGCTTGAATTTCCGTAAATTCAATGCCCAGATGTTCAATCATATTGCCTTTTGACATCGAATTCAATGTCTCCAGCGAGATGGAAGTATTAAACATATATTTCGTAATTTTGGCTAAAATTCGGAATAAAATACGATTAATATGCACGTTCAACCTGATTTAGTGAAAGATATTTACCTGATTCGCCACGGCGAAACGGAATACAATCGCAAGGGGGTCGTGCAAGGCAGTGGGATTGATGCAGATTTGAATGATTTAGGCCAAAAACAGGCCGCCGCCTTTTTTTCGCATTACCAAGATCTTCCGATCGATAAAATTTATACCTCGGCGTTGAAAAGAACCCATCAATCCGTGAAAGGATTCATCGAAAAAGGGTTGCCTTGGGAGCAATATGAAGGATTAAACGAAATTTCGTGGGGAAATAAAGAAGGTAAATCACCTAATACTGCGGATGATTTGTACTATAAAAATTTAACAAAAACCTGGCGCGATGGCCATGTGCATGTCCAATCAGAGGAAGGTGAAAGTCCTGTAGAAGTACTAGAACGCCAAAAACCGGTCATCGATCTCCTACTTTCCCGTAAAGAAGAAAAGACGGTTTTAATTGCCATGCACGGTCGTGCCATGCGGGTATTACTCACCCATTTATTTAATGCGCCACTCCACCACATGGACAATTACGCGCACCAAAACCTCTGCCTTTATCACCTGCAATATGAGTATGCGGCGAAAGAGTTTAGACTCGTAAAAGGGAACTGTATTATTCACCTAGCCGGCTTACCCGAGTCCATGTAATATGTCTCAAAAGCGGATGTACTGGGTTTTTCAATCAGGGGGATGGTTCGCCTGGGCGCTCAACGAAGCAGTGTTGTATACAAATCAATACGGATGGAATTGGGCCTGGATCTATGCTTCATTAGCTAATATAAGTCTGGCTATTTTTCTAACCCACACGTATAAGCGTGCCTTAAAGCAGTATTCTTGGCAAGAATTACCTCTTTTAGTCATGCTCCGCAATCATTTCTTTGCACTTTGTTTTATGGCCACGGCTTTAGTGGCGCTCAATTTACCGATTGATCAATATTTACTTGGAGACAATTTTGAAGTGCAGATGAATGCTTTCATCGTTACCCAATATCTATTTAATTTCATGAAGCCCCTCGCCATCTGGATGTTGATCTATTTCTTCTTTCAGTATTCAAAAAAGCAGGTGGAAATGGAGCGCGAAAAAAATCAACTAGAGAATGCCATACAGGAAACGGAGGGCAAGGTCTTACGGGCGCAAATGAATCCACATTTTGTCTTTAATGCCTTAAATAGTATTCGGGCATTGATTACGGAGGATCCGATGAAGGCCAAAAAAGGTATCAATCAACTCTCTAAGTTACTCCGAAGTTCCTTACTCACCGAACGCAAAAAGACCATTGCCATCACAGAAGAATTAGAGACGATTTTAGATTACTTACATCTTGAAAAGATTCGGTATGAAGAGCGACTAAATTGGAAAATAGACGTAGCGAAAAACATCCTTCAAGCCCAAATCCCTCCGATGCTACTTCAGACTTTAGTGGAGAACGCCATCAAACATGGCATTGCTCATTCAGCTAAAGAAGGACTGATTGAAATCAATGGGGAGCTTGTAGAGGATCAAATTCACCTTCAGGTCATTAATCCGGGTCACTTAAAAATAAAAGGGGAATCGACCGGTATTGGTTTGCTCAATTCCCAAAATCGACTTACCTTATTGTTTGGAGAAACCGCTCATATTGACTTAAAGCCTTTGGACAAAAATCGTATTATCGCGTCCGTTTCTATTCCTTATATTGCTGAAACAATAGCCTAATTCCCATGAGAGCCATCATAATTGACGACGAACGCCTTGCTAGAAATGAACTGAAACGTTTACTAGAAAATTTCCCTTCGATCGAAGTGGTCGGGGAAGCCGCTAACACGGACGAGGCAAGCCAGCTAATCGAAGAATTACAACCAGATGTCGCCTTTTTAGACATCCAAATGCCGGGAAAAACGGGATTTGAATGGTTAGAGGAATGGGACGGCTTTCTGCCTGAAATCATCTTCACCACTGCTTTTGACGAGTATGCCCTAAAAGCTTTTGAAGTAAATGCACTCGATTATGTACTTAAGCCGGTTGAATTATCCCGACTAAGTGAGAGTATTCAGAAATTAGATGCTCGATTTAAACGCCCTGCCTCCGCTGAAAAGGTAAGTTCTGCTTCACATGTGCTGGGAGGGAATGACCAAATTTTCGTAAAAGACGGAGAAAAATGTTGGTTTGTACGGTTAGATCGCGTGCGTTTGTGTGAATCGATGGGCAATTATGTGCGCTTATTTTTTGACGACCAAAAACCGCTCGTTCTAAAATCCCTCAATTCATTAGAAGAGCGTTTAGACCCGAAATTGTTTTTCCGTTGCAACAGAAAACACATCGTTAATCTAAACTTCATCGAAAAGATTGAACCTTGGTTTTCGGGTGGTTTGCAAGTGACCTTAAAGGGCGAAAAAGGGGAGAAAATCGAAATTTCTCGCCGACAATCTATCCGCTTTAAGGAGCTTTTGTCTTTGTAGACTTAACTCGCTCTGGTGCCTCCCCGATTAAGAATCCATAGGGTTCCAAGCTAGGTATGGAGTCAAAAATCACTTTCATGATCGCAGTTAATGGTAAGGCCAAAATCAATCCCGGAATCCCCCAAAGTAATTCACCACACAACAAAGCCAGCATCGCCACCATCGGGTTCATACTCACTCTTGATCCTACGACCAATGGCGTGATAAAATTCGCCTCAATAAATTGCACAGCTGCCACCCAAGCCACCACGGCTAAGGCGTGAGATGGACTTAAGGTCACCAAACTCAATAAGATGGGTAAAAGAGCTCCCATCCAAATCCCGATGTAGGGAATTAATAAAAGTATCCCCGTGAGGAATCCAAAAAATAGCGGGTATTCCACCCCTATCCACCAAAAACCAATCGAATTCACTACCGCCACAATCAACATCAACACGAGTAGGCCTACTAAATAGCTTTGGACAACTGTCCCTGTTTTCTCCATCACTTTAGTTAAAACCTCACCCTCCGTTTTTGGGAAAACTTTCTGTAAAAAAGTCTCGAAGAAATCCCGGTAGAACAAGAAGAAAAAGGTGAAAACAGGCACTAAAATCAAGGCCGTAAGCGTATGAATTGCCGTGGAAAAAGTCGTACTAATTATCACACCAGAATTCTTCAAAAGTGCCATCAACTCATTACTAAACTCAACCATCTGCTTGCGACGGGAGATATTAAAATTCGCCGAAATAAACGATTGAAAACTAGATATCCACTTTTCTGCTTTCTTTGTGAAGAGCGGAAGCTCGGAGGAAAACTCCATAATTTGCGTAAATGCAATGAGAAGCAAAGCAGACAAAAGGGCAAACGAAAGGAAAATAGCAATACTGATGGCGAGTGAACGCGCTAAACCTTTGGCCTCTAAAAATTTAGTCGCAGGCAACAGCAACAACGAGAAAACGAGCGCAAAAGATAACAAGATTAACAAATCTTGTAGGATATAAGCTGACGCGATAATCAAGGCCACAGATAACAAGGTACTTGACAGGCGAGTCGAATAAGCTAGGTTGTTTGACATATCTATAAAATTAACAATTCCATAACATACAACTTTCTATATTTGTGTGGTAATCCGTTCAACATCTATGGCAACAGCCCCTAAAGCATATAAGATTCTACTTGTAGATGATGATGCAGACATTTTGGAGTTATTGGAATACAATTTACTAAAAGAAAACTTTCTTTTAGCAAAAGCAGTGAATGGAAAAGAGGCGATCTCTGTCGCCAAGTCCTTTCAACCGCATTTAATCATCATGGATGTGATGATGCCCGAGATGGACGGAATCGAAGCAGCCCGCCAAATCAAATCCAACCCCGAGTTCAAAAACACCCTCATTCTGTTCCTAACGGCACGAGGCGAAGAATATACAGAAATCGCAGCTTTCGAAAGCGGAGCCACGGATTATGTGGTAAAGCCCATCAAGTTGCGTGCACTTATCAGCCGAATTAACGCGTTGCTTACACGCGAAACAGCTGTTCCAGAATCGAAAAATGATGTTATTTCCATCGGCGATTTAGTGATTGATCGAGTGCAATACGCCGCCACTTTCCAAGGCCGTGCTTTAATTTTACCTAAGAAAGAATTTGAATTACTTTCTTTCTTAGCTAAAAACCCTAACAAGGTATTTAACCGCGACGAGTTATTAGAGAAGGTTTGGGGAACCGATGTATTCGTGGTAGAGCGCACAGTGGATGTACATATCCGTAAATTGCGGGAGAAAATTCCTGAATATTACATCAAAACATTAAAAGGAGTAGGCTATTTATTTTCAATCGACAAAGCCTAATTGCCCATTTTTAGGTAAATTGCATCCCGAATGATGCGCCTAATTTTTACCCTTATTTTTTGTCTTTTTTCGGCCTGCTTAGCAGCAGATGGACCTAAACGCGAGTTAAGGGGAGTTTGGGTTGCTACCGTTCAAAACATCGACTGGCCTAGCCCGCGCAATTACGACGGAGCGAAACAAAAAACCGAATTTATTGACCTATTGAATTCCCATCAGAAAACGGGAATCAATGCCCTTTTTGTCCAAATCAGAACTGCCTCTGACGCCCTCTATGCAAAAAGCACGGAACCATGGACAACCTACCTTTCAGGAAAACAAGGACAGGCGCCATCTCCCTATTACGACCCATTGGAGTTTATGATAGATCAGACGCACGCTAGAGGAATGGAATTTCACGCGTGGTTAAACTTAAATCGGGCGTCCATATCGTCACGATCTCTTTTAAGCTCTGAACACGTGGCCAGAAAGCACCCTGAATGGCTATTAAGCTATAATGGTCAATTATTATTTGATTTTGGCATTCCGGCTGTGCGCCATTACATCGCCGGTTTAGTGCGGAACATTATTGTAAATTACGATGTGGATGGCATTCACTTTGACGATTATTTCTACCCGTATCCCGATCCGAAATCAACCTTACATGATGAGGACACCTACGTAAAATATCGCTATGCTGGGGAGTCAAAAGCAGACTGGCGACGACGCAATACGAGTGCACTAATTCAAGAAATAGCGGAGACTATTCGCAAGACAAATCCGAAAATGAAGTTTGGGATTAGCCCCTTTGGGATTTGGCGACATAAAACAGCGGATCCTGTGAATGGATCCCCTACCACTCGGGGCTTGCAATCCTACGACGATTTGTATGCAGATACAGATGAGTGGCTTAGAAAAGGGTGGTTAGATTATATCGCCCCACAGCTGTATTGGGATACGTCACATCGGGTGGCCCCCTTTAAACCATTAGCAGATTGGTGGAATGCGCATTCGCACGGAAAGCCGGTCTATTTTGGGATGGCATCTTATCATTTAGGGGATGTTTGGTCCAACAAGGAGATGAAAAAGCAGGTGGAGATTAGCCGTAGCATGTCAAAAGGCGAAGGATTGATTTTCTATAGCTCTACTTCACTAACAAAAAATATGAAAGGATTTCGAGACACCCTTCGCTCGAATTATTTTGCGCATCAAGCCTTGTTGCCTACTACGCCTTGGCTCGATAGTATTCCTCCGCAAGCTCCATCAGACGTGTTTTTAGCAAATAAAAAACTTCATTGGAAAGCTGGAGAAAAATCAGATGATGGAGACCCGGTAGCCTATTATGTGGTCTACCGCATTCCTAAACAAGACAAAAAGTACTTGGAAGATCCTAGCAACATCATCTACAAGGGGAAAGCAAATGAAGTAATTTTAGAACAAGATCACCTTAAACCGGGTTATGGATTTACAGTAACAGCCTTCGATCGCTTGCACAATGAAAGCAGACCGAGTCCTGTTACCTGGATTAAACCCGTTAGCAGCGATTAATATGCATTTAAAAATTAAAGAAATTACGGACGAGACGATCGACACGAAGACGATCCATTTTTGGCAACCGATTCATAATGCGGTACATTATTTATCTGGTCAGTTTTTAACCGTCATCCCCGAAATCGAGGGTAAAAAAGTCCGCAGAAGCTATAGTTTATCCTCTTCTCCGAAGACCGATATGTCCCCTGCAATCACCGTAAAACGGATTGAAGGCGGTTTAGTATCTAACTTTATATGCGATAATTTGAAAGAAGGGGATAGCCTGGAGGTATTGGAACCAATGGGAAATTTCTCCGTGGAAGCGGATTCCTCTGCATCCAAAACCTACGTATTTGTGGGCGCCGGATCAGGAATAACCCCCTTATTGTCGATGATCAAAACGCTCCTTCACGGTGAGCCTTTAGCTAAGATTCACTTAATTTACGGTTCACGACACGAAGATCAGATCATCTTTAAAAAGGTCTTGGATTCTTTAGAGTCCTTGCACGCCAACCGCTTCAAAGTATTGCACGTTATATCTCAACCGGCAGCGAATTGGCCAGGATTAAAAGGTCGAATTAACCAGGCCTCTATTGTGTATTATTTAAAGCAGGAACTAGGCTTAGACATCGCATCTGCCCATTATTATTTATGTGGACCACAAGGGATGATGAATGATGTGCAATCGTCTTTAGGGATGTTTGATGTGCCGGCGGGACAGATTCACCAGGAGTCCTTCGGGGTTGTAGCTAGTGAGGCGATGGAGCAGGCAGAGGAAGATGGCTCGTTGCAAACGCAGGAAGTAACCCTAATTTACGAAGGGAAAGAACATAAAATTACCGTTCAGCCGAGCGAAACGATTTTAGAGGCGGCTTTAGAAGCGGATTTAGACATCCCCTATTCTTGTCAAGCAGGTATGTGTACGGCTTGTATGGGACTATGCCAAAGCGGAAAAGTGGGCATGGACGAGGAAGACGGCTTAACCCCGGGCGAGATCGCGAAGGGCTATATTTTAACTTGCGTGGCGCATCCATTGAGCGCGGGCGTGGTGATTGACTTAGATTAATATGAAAAATAGAACATTTTTGCCGGCAGATTTTCAATTGAGTACCTGGGAGTCAGTATTGCCTTATTTTGAAAAACTGAGTGCAACAAAAATCTCCAATATTGCAGATTTGCGCGCATTTTGTACGAATAGATCCGAATTAGAGTCCTATCTGTCGGAGAACTTTGCGTGGCGCTACATTAAAATGTCTTGCGATAACCAAAACGAGACTTTGCAAACGAGCTACGCTCAGTTTGTGAACGAGATCATGCCCAATGCCTCTGTTTTTGACGATGCATGGAACAAGAAGGTGATTGAAAGTCCATATGTGAATGAACTAACAGAAACGGGATTTCCGGTGATGTTACGCGGCATGAAAAAGGCCATCGAAATCTTCCGTGAGGAAAATATTCCCTTGTTTACGGAATTACAAAATCTAGAAACCAATTACGGGGCCTTAACCGGTGCTTTAATGGTAACAATAAAAGGTGAAGAAAAAACCTTGCAACAAGCGGGAGCTCTTTTAGAATCTACGGATCGTGCAGAACGGGAAGAGGTTTACCAGACGATGGTTCAAAAGCGCTTAACGATTAAAAATGAATTGAATGATTTATATACGTCCTTGATCGAGAAGCGTCATCAGGTGGCCCAAAACGCAGGTTTTGAAAACTACCGCGATTACGCTTTCGCGAGTTTGGGGCGTTTTGATTATGGTCCGGCGGAATGTTTTGAATTCCATGAGGCAGTCGCAGAAACGGTCGTTCCTCTATTGAACGAGGCGGCGGCGAAACGCAAAGAAGAGATGGGGCTGGATGCTTTAAGGCCATATGATAAAGCGGTGGATCCGTTAGGTCGTGGACCGTTGAAACCTTTCGAGACAGGAGAAGAATTATTGACTAAAACCATCGGAGTTTTTGATGAAATGGATCCCTTCTTAGGCAATTGCCTAAAGGAAATGGTGAGTCTTGATCGCTTCGATTTAGACTCCCGCAAGGGCAAGAACCCGGGTGGCTACAACTATCCATTAGAGGAGACGGGCTATCCGTTCATCTTTATGAACGCGGCGGGAACGGTGCGCGATGTGGTGACTTTGTTACACGAAGGAGGGCACGCGGTACACAGTATTTTGACCAAAGACCTAGCCTTAAATTCCTTCCGTAATTTTCCCTCTGAGGTGGCTGAGCTAGCTTCCATGAGCATGGAATTGATGACGATGGACCTGTGGGGACATTATTTTACCAACCCGGAGGAAGCAAAAAGAGCAAAGATTAAACACTTGGAAGACATCTTGGAAACCTTACCTTGGGTGGCGACAATCGATGCTTTCCAGCACTGGGTGTACGAAAACCCAAATCATTCGGTGGCACAACGAGAAGAGAAGTGGAACGAAATCGTTTCTAAATTCTCGGATTCGGTAACGGATTGGACAGGATTAGCGGAGGTACGGTCGAATATTTGGCAAAAACAATTGCACTTGTTCGAAGTACCATTCTATTATATTGAGTATGCGATTGCGCAATTAGGGGCGCTGGCGGTTTGGCGTAATTATTGCCAAAACCCGAAAAAAGCTCTCGAGCAATACATCGCGGCACTTTCACTGGGATATACACAACCGATGAAAACGATTTATGCCACAGCCGGCATTGAATTCAATTTCAGCAAGCCATATATTCAAGAATTAATGAACTTTTTAGCGGATCAAATTAAAAAAATTGAGGAAAGTTAGGCGAACGATGACCTATTCCTTATTTTTGCAAATAATTATTGACACAGCCTTATGAAATTATCAAATTTACTTTCTTTAGTAGCGGTTTTAGCGGTAGCGACTTCTTGTGATTACCAAAAAAACAACACCATCAAACAAAAAGACGTTCGCAAAGGCGATGAGTATGTGTACGGCGTTCACCCTGACAGCGCAGCAGTTCAATCAAAATTAAAATACGATGCGAAGCCAGAGCTTGAAGTGAAAGCGAATGCCATCCGCGAGAAATTATTCAAAGGAAAAGCGATTAATCAAGGAAACTAATTCCTATTTATATAGATTTTAAAGAAGCCGGTTTATCCGGCTTTTTTTGTGGCCTAAAATTTAATTCACAAGCATTTCCCGTAAAAAAGTCAATTGGTAAATACCGGCCACGTAGATCAGTGACCAGATGAGCGAGGAGATTGCCATAAAAAACAGAATGCGTGCTGTGGGGACTTTAAAGGAAAGCGCGAGTAAACTTCCCCCTATCGGGGTAAATATCAGAGGAGTTAAAGCGGCGATACCCTTAATCCCGAATCGCTGCCAAATATCTACCGCATAGCGAATTCGTTTAGAGAATAATTTAGGTTTCGTGCTTCGGTACTTGGCAACCACTCCTAGCATTGCTTTGCCTGCGGTGATGATAATCGTTACCGTAGCCATCGCTCCTAACCAAGTAAATAGCACGGTCTCATACCAAGTCAAGCCAAGGCTAAATCCCGTGATGGGTCCAGCAATAAACTTTAGCCCCGTGGCAATCATCACTCCAGAATAGGCTGCCCAAGACATTATTTAGCAGATTGATAGATGGATTTACCTTCGTCTAAGAAGCTAACAAAGTGTGATACATTCGCATCGAAAGCTACCGGCTTCACCATCGGCTTTGCGTCATTGCGTGGATCTAATAAAACATAATGCGGTTGTGCGTTCGAGTTGAAGCGGGAGATTTGGAAGTCGAGGTTTTGGTCCCCTAAAGTCTTCTTCTCTTGTCCATCTACTTTCGAGGTATACCACTTGTCTGCTGGCAATTCGGTCTTATCATCACAATACAAAGCTACCACGATATAATCCTCCTTTAAACGTTGTAAAACCGCTGGATCTGACCAAACATATTCCTCCATCTTACGGCAATTCACACAACCATGTCCCGTGAAGTCGATAAACAAAGGTTTGTTTGCTTTTAAGGCAGCTGCTTTAGCCTGTTCAAAATCAAAATACCCAGTTAAGCCCAAAGGCAACTCTAAGAAATCGCTATATAATGCATCACTATTTTGCGTAGAAGACTCTGTTGCTTGCGATCCTTTGAAATCCTGCGAATTCATCGGTGGTAACCAGCCCGAAAGCCCTTTTAACGGTGCTCCAAACATCCCTGGAACCAAGTAAATAACAAAGGCTAAAACTGCCGTCGCAAACAAGGTACGAGGAACAGATAGATTCTTCGCAGGTCCATCGTGTGGTAAAGAAATTTTGCCAAATAAATACAAAGTCAGCGCCGTAAAGATGGCAATCCAAATCGCTAAGAAGATCTCGCGATCTAATAAATGCCAGTGGTATACCTGATCCGCCACACTCAAGAATTTAAATGCTAAAGCGATCTCCAAGAAGCCTAACACCACTTTCACCTCATTCATCCAATTACCTGACTTAGGCAACTTCTGCATAAAGCCTGGGAAAATCGCGAACAACGTAAACGGAATCGCGAAGGCTAACGAGAATCCTAACATCCCGATTATTGGCTTCAAAAATGCGCCTTGGGAGGCTGCTATTAGAATGGATCCCGCAAGAGGACCTGTGCAAGAGAACGAAACCAACACTAGCGTGAAGGCCATAAAGAACACGCCAATAAAGCCGCCTTTGTCCGACTTCGCATCTACCGTATTCACTAAATTCGATGGTAATACAATTTCAAACGCACCTAAAAACGAAATACCGAATAAGATAAATATGGTAAAGAAGAGCATATTCGGGATCCAATGTGTGCTTAAGAAGTTTGCGAAACTAGCCCCTGCGAAGAAGGCTAATAACGTTCCAAAAAACACATAGATCAACACGATAAATCCACCATATAAGAATGCTAGGCCTTTACCACCCTTTTGTTTCGTGAAGAAACTCACGGTCATCGGGATTAACGGATAAACACAGGGTGTTAATAAAGCTAAAAATCCAGCGCCTAAGGCTATCCAGAAGAAGGCAAATAGGGATTCCTCTTGTGGCGCTTGAACGGAAGGAACCGTAGGAGCAACAGGAGCTACTTTTACTGCTGGTGCTTCCACCACCGAATCCACTGAAACTGGAGGGACGACCGCCGTGTCTTTTATCGCGATAACTTCCGCTTTCCCTGCTAAACTAAATACCCCTTTTACCGGAACGCAAAGTCCAGAAACATTCGAGCAGGATTGTGAATCATAAGAACCCTCGATCTTGTACTCTGGGGCGGTGATTTTAATCTTTTGGCGGAATTCCCCTTGCCCCGTAAAATAGGTGTAGGTTCCATTCCAAATCTCCGTATCATTTTTCGAATGTGGGTTAATGGCTTTTAATCCCCCAATGGTTTGATATCCAGCACCCGGCTTGAAAGTTACGGTGGTTACCGTAGGCCCTAAATCTTTATCGAAGTCAGATGAATATAAATACCAATCTTTCTCGATCGCGACTTTGAAAATGACCTCTGCTTGCTCCCCTACTTTCGGATTTGTTGGCTTAATCGAACAAGACCATTTAGCCGGAGTTATCTTTTGAGCGATGGCTGGGATGGCCAGGAAGGCGAACAAAAGAAAGGCGATATATTTTAATTTCATGTTTGTCTCAAAATGCAAAACCAAAATTAAGAAAAAAGCGCGGAAACGCGCGTGATATTTGTCTTATTATAGCGGCATTCCGTTTTTCAATTTGGAGAAAAAAACGTACTTTTGACCTTTCAAAAACGTAATCCAGAACCCATTCTTTTTTATGGCATCCACTTTCCCTACTCAACGAGACAAAGAGATTTTTGACCTGATTAACCAGGAGGCACATCGCCAAGAATTTGGCATTGAATTAATCGCCTCTGAAAACTTCACATCACCACAAGTGATGGAAGCACAGGGAAGTGTTTTAACCAATAAATACGCCGAAGGTCTTCCAGGAAAGCGTTATTACGGAGGCTGTGAAGTAGTGGATGAAGTGGAGACTTTAGCTATCGAGCGCGCAAAACAATTGTTTGGAGCGGCTTGGGCAAACGTACAACCTCACTCTGGAGCGCAAGCAAATGCGGCAGTATTCTTATCCTTCTTAAACCCAGGTGATAAAATCTTAGGATTTGATTTATCACACGGGGGGCACCTTTCACATGGATCTCCGGTGAATTTCTCAGGAAAATATTTTCAAGCTTTCTTCTACGGCGTAGAAAAAGAAACGGGATTGATCGATTGGGACAAAGTAGAGGCGACTGCATTAAAGGAAAAACCAAGATTGATTATTTGTGGCGCATCAGCTTATTCTCGTGATTGGGATTATGCTCGTCTTCGTGCGATCGCTGACCAAGTGGGTGCGATCTTATTAGCTGATATTTCACACCCCTCAGCGTTAATCGCGAAGGGTTTATTGAATAACCCGGTTCAACATTGCCACATTATTACGACTACTACGCACAAAACACTTCGTGGACCTCGTGGTGGTTTGATTATGATGGGCAATGATTTTGAGAATCCTTTTGGCTTCAAAACTTTAAAAGGAGAATTGAAAATGATGTCTGCCTGCTTAGATGGCGCCGTGTTCCCAGGAACGCAGGGTGGTCCATTAGAGCACGTGATTGCGGCGAAAGCAATTGCTTTTGGCGAGGCGTTAACTCCTACCTTTGAGGCATATGCGAAGCAAGTGCAGTCGAATGCGCAAGCGATGGCGAAGGCCTTTTTAGCGAAAGGCTACGATATCATCTCCGGTGGTACAGATAATCACTTGATGTTAATTGACCTTCGTCCGAAAGGATTGAGTGGTAAATTAGCGGAAAATACGTTGATCCAAGCCGATATTACAATCAATAAAAACATGGTTCCATTTGATGACAAGTCTCCATTCGTTACTTCAGGTATGCGTGTGGGAACGGCGGCGATGACGACTCGTGGTTTGAAAGAAAACGATATGGCACAAATCGTGGAGATGGTCGATAAGGCTTTAATGAACCACGATAATGAGGCGGTATTGAAATCAATCAAAGGGGATGTAAATGAGTGGGTGAAGCAATTCCCATTATACTTATAATTTTTTATGGCAGCAGATCAAGATTTTGACGATTTCGACGACGATGAAGTATCGGATGGCACAGAGATGTCCTTCCTAGGTCATCTAGAAGAATTAAGATGGCATATTCTGCGATCCGTTGCCTCCTTCTTTATCTTTGCTCTAGCGGCTTGGTTCTTCCGTGAATTCATTTTCAGCTCGATCATTTTAGGGCCGACAAAAACAGATTTTTATACGAACCAAGTCCTTTGCAAAGCCGCTGAAGTCTTCAATATGCCTAGTTTGTGCATGCAGAAGGCCGATTTTATTCTCCAAAGTAGGGAAGTTTCGGGCCAATTTATGATGGCGCTGACACAGTCTATAATCGTAGGTCTTCTATTTGCTTTCCCGTACATGTTCCATGAATTATGGCGCTTCATCAAACCAGGATTGAAGAGTAAGGAATTGAAAGCAGCGCGAGGAGCGGTTTTTTGGGTATCCCTTTTGTTTTTTAGTGGGGTTGCCTTTGGTTATTATGTGGTTGCCCCTATGGCAATTAACTTTCTAGCTAACTTTAAATTAGATCCCACAATACAAAATCAGTTCGATATTAACGATTACATTTCGTTGTTATCCATGTTGACATTGGCTTGTGGAATTACATTTCAATTACCCATGGTGGCCTATGTGCTATCGCAAGTAGGCATTTTAACCCCGTCCTTCATGCGGGAATATCGCAGACATGCCCTTATTGTCATTTTTATCGTGGCGGCGATCATCACCCCTTCTCCTGATGTGATTTCACAACTTTTAGTGGCATTCCCACTCCTAGGTTTGTATGAAATCAGTATCGGCGTTTCAGGCCGCGTCTTGAAGCGTAAAATGAGAGAAGAAGAGATGGAATCGAATTCTTAATTGAATTCTCAACAACAAACGAATGAATTATTTATCGGCGGAAAACATATCACGCAACCTAGGCGAAAGATGGGTGTTTAAAGGACTATTTTTTGGCCTCCAAAAAGGTGAAAAAGTAGCACTCATCGGGAAAAATGGCACGGGTAAAACCACCTTGATGGAATCCCTCATGGGGATGCAAACGCCTGACGAGGGAACTATTTCCATCCGCAAAGGAATTCGCGTTGGCTATCTACCGCAAAATCCCATTTTCGCCGAAAACGAACAAGTACTTAACTACCTTTTCTCGGACGATTTACCGAGTGCCGTAGCCATCAAATCCTACGAAAAAGCCATGCTTTCCGGTGATTCAAAAGAACTGGAAGACGCCTTTGCTTTAATGGAGGCCCATAACGCATGGGATTACGAGGCACGCGCAAAACAAATCATTAGCCGCTTAGGCATTCCAGATGGAGATCAAAAAGTATCGACTTTATCTGGAGGCCAAAAGAAACGCCTCTCCCTCGCTAAACTTTTAATCGAGAGTCCAGACATTATGATTCTGGATGAGCCGACGAACCATTTGGACATCGAAACCATCGAATGGCTCGAAGGAATTATGTCTGGCCCGAACGTGACCGTTTTAGTCGTCTCCCACGATCGCTATTTCCTTGACAAAGTTTGCAACAAAATGATGGAATTAGCCGATGGTTCCATCTATACCTACGAAGGGAATTACGCCTATTTCTTAGAGAAAAAAGCGGAACGCGAAGCATCTGATGCCAGCAGCATTTCGAAGGCAAAAAACCTCTACCGTAAAGAACTTGAGTGGATGCGCAAGCAACCGAAAGCGCGTGGAACCAAGTCCCAGTCCCGTATTGATGCCTTCTACGAAACGGAAGAAAAAGCTAATAAAAAACTAGACGACAGCAAACTGGAACTCAACATCCAAATGTCCCGTCTCGGCAATAAAATCATCGAAATCAACCACCTTAAAAAGGCCTGGGGAGACAAGAAGATCATCAATGACTTTACCTACACCTTTAAGAAGAAAGACCGCATCGGAATCGTAGGTAAGAACGGCGCAGGGAAAACGACGTTCTTACAGCTCCTAACCGGATTAGAACAACCTGATTCAGGAACCATCGATCCAGGCGAAACGCTTGTGGTAGGTTATTATACCCAAATTCCCTTCGATTTCCGTCCAGAACAACGCGTTATCGATACGATCACAGAGATCGCCGAAGTCATTCCCTACGGAAAGAACGAATCACTGAGCCCAAGCCAGTTTTTGAGCAAATTCCTCTTCACTACCGCACAGCAATATACTCCAGTGGAGAAGCTAAGTGGTGGCGAAAAGAAGCGTCTACAGCTCATGCGTGTGCTCGTAAAGAATCCTAACTTCTTGATTCTGGATGAGCCTACAAACGATTTAGACTTAGATACCTTACAACTCTTAGAAGACTTCTTAACTGAATTCCAAGGTTGTCTTTTACTGGTTTCCCATGATCGTTATTTCATGGATAATCTCGTAGATCAATTAATCCTGGTGGAAGGCGAAGGAGAGGTTAAATTCTTCAACGGAAACTATACGGATTACCGCATTGCCTTAGAGAATAAAGAGGATGAACCAGCTGCCAAGCAAAGTCCGGTTAAAGCGCCTTCGACTGCTGCTCCCGCAGCCCCGAAAGGTCCAAAGCTTAGCTTCAAGGAACTGAAGGAATTCGAGGAACTAGAAAAGGAGATGGCGGCTTTAGAAATCGAGAAAGATTCCTTCGTCGAAAAACTCAACCAAGGATCGGACGATTTTCAATTATTAACCGATTGGGCAAAAGCCATCGAAGACATTAAGAATAAGCTGGAAGAAAAAGAGCTAAGGTGGCTCGAGCTATCTGAAAGAGCATAAAAAAAGCCCCGAATAATCGGGGCTTTTTTCGTTTAAGACTTCCAGCTTAATTCTGGAAGTTCAAATTCATAAGACCATATAAGGCTCCTTCTTTCACTTTGTCATTCACGAATACTAAGTAGACATCATGAACACCTGACATATTTAGAGGGAAATTATACGTCTTCGATGCATTAACTTCCACAGAACCCACTAATGGACCTGTTACGCTGCCTGTTCTAAGCTCTAGTTGCCCCCCTACTGTTTGGCCTGCCATATAGCTTGCCATCACTGATAAGTTCTTGATACCTGTTAAATCAATGGCATCGTAACGCGCATAACCACCAGAAGCCGTAGCAACTAAGATTTCACCGATTCCATCCACTTTAAACTTCATCGTTTTCGCCGTTGCATCCGCATTTACTGCTGGGAATTTCGCATCACGCAAAGTCACTACTTTAGAGCCTGTTACTGGTGCAATTTTACCAGCTCCTTTGTCTGTGTACATCGCACGGAAGATAAACGTTCCTGGCTTTCCTTTGTCTTGAGGAATATATTGTCCAGCTACTGGCTTAGAGGCCGTCTTCTTATCTGATAAACCTAAGATGTATTTCACCATCTCGCGTGCATCAGCTACCGAAATTTGTGGGTGAGCTGCCATGGCATTTTCCCCCCAAACTCCACCACCACCGGCGATAATCTTCTTCGATAATTCATCGATGTTCTGAGAACTCGTTTTGTATTTCTTACTGATATCTGTATAAGATGGTCCAATAGATTTCTTTTCGACCGCGTGACAAGTCTTGCAATCTGATAAATCAATCAAACGCTTGCCTGCAGAGAATGAGGTATTTGCTTGGTGTCCTTGCGCGATCAAAGTCTTATCAAAGCCTTCTAGATAATCGATTTGCATCACAACTTCATCTTCTGCAATCTTCTTATTTGCTAAACTTCCATCCTCTTTATCTTGCACCGATACTTTATAGGTAATCGGCTTGTCGTTCCAATAGAATGATTTGTTTCCTTCAATAGCTACATCTACGGTTGGCACTTCATTACCCGCCGTGATTTTAACCATTTCCGTATTCGAATTTCCCGCCGCATCTTTCACAGTTAACTTCACGTTGTAAATTCCCGCTTTTGTAAATACGTGTGTTGGATTAGCTGCGGAGCTTGTTCCTCCATCCCCAAAATTCCACGCATATTTAATCGCATCTCCATCAAAGTCAATCGTTCCTTTAGAAGAGAATTTAACACTCAAAGGCAAAGCACCCACCGGCTTGTCTACTGAAACCATCACCTTAGGAGTTCTATTTCCCGCATTGTACTCAATCTTATACAGCGCTGCATCCTCACTAGCCGCAAACCAGTTAGGGCCATATTCTAAACCGTACATCGTACCGTTTTTATCGAACTCTAAATCAATTGGATGAGAGAAGGTTGTATTAGGAAGGAAACGCTCCATTTGAACGAAATCTCCTTTTGAATTCATCGTCACTGTGTAGATTAAATCGCGAGACCAATCATACGCAAAGAATTTCCCATCATAATAGGCAGGGAATTTAGTCTTCGAAGTAGCCGGAAAATCATCACGGTAATAAATCGGACCAGCCATCGCGTTACGAGAACCTTTGGTAATTACAGGGCCAAATTCCGGAGAATCTGCATATGGGTAATAAATGAATGCTTTCTGAGCAGCAGGCAAATGAGCAAATCCCGTATTGTGAGGGGAAGAGTTAATAGGAGCTTTGGGATTAAAAGTAGCCCAAGTGCTGTCGTTTGCAAAATCACGCTGGTTATAAGGACGGTTATCCGCCACAAATAATGGCCAACCGAAGTACCCTGCCTGACGCGCTTGATTCACTTCATCATGTCCACGTGGACCATATTTCTTTGAATCTTCACCCGCATCTGGACCTACTTCGCCCCAATACAAGAAACCAGTACGCTTATCGACAGAGATACGGTAAGGGTTACGATTTCCCATTACATAAATCTCCGGTTTAGCATGGTAGATCCCCGCTGGAAACAAATTGCCTTCCGGAATGGTGTAACCACCCTCTGGAGTAGGCTTGATACGTAAAATCTTTCCTCTTAAATCATTCGTATTAGAAGATGTAGCACGTGCATCCCAACCCGAACGACCTGGACGGTTGTCCATAGGTCCGTACCCATTAGAATCAAATGGATTAGTGTCATCACCTGTAGACAAGAACAAGTTTCCTGATTTGTCCCAAGCGATCGAACCACCCGTATGGCAACATCCGTCTCGCTTCACAGGCACACGTAATAATACCTTTTCGGTATCCATTAGTAAGGTATCCTTTACGTCGTCGTAGGTAAATCGAGATAGGTGTTGAGCCGTATCTGCTTTGCCTGTTTGAGGAGAATAAAACAAATATAACCAGTGGTTATTGTTGTAATCAGGATCAATATTAACCCCCATTAAACCATATTCGAATTTCGAGAATACATCCAAATCAGCAACGACCTTTGTTTTCCCCTTCTTCGGATCGTACATCTTTAATTTACCCTTGCGCTCTCCAAAGAAGATCTTTCCTCCATCAGTCACCGCAAGTTCTGTAGGCTCATCTAAATTGCGATCCAAAATCACTTTCGTGAAACGATTTTCCTCTGGTGGCAATTCTGAACGCAATTTTTTCGTGTAATCTTGAGGACGACCAGACGCTAACCATTGCAAAGCACCCCAAATATGTTGTACCACAATCGGCTCCTCAAAAGATTCATGCGTATGTCCCCAATTCGTATAGAATGCACGGCCACCATCGTATTCATGGTACCAAGCCATTGGGTGAAAATCGCCCATTTTACCATCCTTGTATGACTTTTCGTCTAAGGTAATTAAGACTTTAACATCTTTATTAAAGTTCTTCGTGTCATAAAACTCATCCGTACGATCGAACGTTTCCGGCATGTGAGCCGTCGAAATGTGCGTGCGGTCTACAGCCGTAAATGTTCCTTTTTGAACATTAGGACGACCTGGGTGAGATGCGAATTGACCACCCGCTAACTTTGTATACCAAGGCCAATCGTATTCTGTATCAGTAGCTGCGTGAATGCCAAAATAGGCTCCTCCCGCTTGAATATAGCGTTCAAAAGCAATTTGTTGCACGTCATTTAACACATTAGATGTAGTGTTTAAAAACACCACAATGCGGTATTGCTTCAAGTTTTTCTCAGTAAAATTGGCTGCATTCTCTGTGGTATCCACAGAAAATCCTTTTTCTGACGCCATTTTGAATAAGGCAATTTGTCCAGGTTTAATGGACGAGTGGCGGAATCCCTTCGTAGAAGAGAAAACTAAAATTTTCTTGCCTGCTAAAGGGTTAGCCGCTTGTCCAAAGACAGAAAGCGTAGAAACAAATAAGGCAAAAATGAGAGTAATTCGGAAGATTCCGAACGAGGAATTTTTCATGTTTAAAAATAATAGGTTTGAGACAAAGTTAGCGCAAAACAGAAATTTTCGGCTACATTTAAGAAAAAATTTCTCAAATCAAGCTATGAAAAAATATATCGCAACCTTGGCGCTCGTTTTCGCCTCGTTTTTTGCCTTTTCTCAGGCCTCCTGCTGTTTCGTGAAGAAAGATGGAATGCAGCTTTTGGCCTCTAATAAGACCTTTATTAAATCCCACGCACTTCCAAAACCTTACCACCACGTCAGCAAAGCAGGCGGTGTGATGGTCGAATTTAAGACGCCGGACGATCAAATGGCGAAAGGTTTCTATATCCCTGCAGATAAACCATCTGAATATACCCTATTTGTATTCCAAGAGTGGTGGGGATTAAATGACCATATCAAAAGAGAAGCAGAACATTTCTACAGCACTTTAGGTAATGTGAATGTCCTAGCCATTGACATGTACGATGGAAAAGTAGCGACTACCCGTGAGGACGCTGCTAAGTACATGGGAGGCGCTAATCCTGCTAGATTAGAAGCCATCATCAAAGGAGCTATTGCCTATGTGGGGCCTAAAGCGAAGATTGCGACGGTGGGTTGGTGTTTTGGTGGATCATTATCCTTGAAGGCATCTATTTTAGCGGGCAAACAAGCAGCGGCTTGTGTGATGTATTACGGTATGCCGGTGAAGGAAGTAGAGCAATTGAAATTATTGCAAACAGATGTTTTGGGCCTTTTTGCAGGCAAAGAGCAGTTTATCAACCCGACGGTCGTGAAGGAATTTGAAGCTAATATGAAGACAGCTGGAAAAGGAATTCAAACGAAAATCTTCGATGCGCAACACGCTTTTGCAAATCCATCGAACCCAGCTTACGACAAAGCCGCTACTGAAGAGGCTTGGAACATGGCTATCAACTACTTCAAAACTCGATTAAAATAATGCGGTATATCGTACTTCTATTATGTGTAGCGATGCTATCCGGTTCCTGTGCGAGTCGACGCTACAAAGCGAAGCCCTACAAGAAGAAATGGTCCTTATTTAAGAAAAATGCCTGCGACTGTCCTAACCTCCGATAAGAGGATTTAGGGCAGAGGCAGCGGGCGATCCCGGGGCTAAGCCTTGTAACCAACGCTGGCGATCTGCCTCTTGGTTCGGATTTAAGGGCTCGATGACCTTTGCCTCCGCGTCCATATAAATAACAGTCATCACCTCCCGCATTTTAGCTGAATTATTCCCTGGCGCATTGTGCAAGGTCCAGCCTAAATGAAACGTAGCGTCACCTGCTTTCATGGATTTTTGCGCCACAATTTCATAGCCCTGTTTAGCGACGTAATCGCCAATCAATGATTCAGATTCATCTGAAATCTCCAGCTTAGGCAAATCTGCTCCTGAGGATTTAGAGGCAAATGTCAACATACCCATTCCCTCTTCAATATCCACTAAAGGCATCCACATCGTGACCGTTTTAGGGGTATCCAAGGGCCAATAGTATTGATCTTGATGCCACGGGGTGTGGCCGCCGCCCGGTTCTTTGAATAAGGCTTGATCATGGTATAATCGGACATTTTTGACTCCTAATAATTGCGCTGCCACAGAGGCGAAGCGCTTTGCCATGGTAAATTCCTTTACCGTTTCCGAACTTTCCCACAGATTCATCATCTGCAAAAATGCCTTACCATAGGTGTCCCGCTCCTCCATCGGTTTTTGCTGAGCCCGAAAGTCCGCCGCCCAGTCCAAAATTGCCTGACGGTAAGGTTGTAATTCAGCAGCTGAAATTATGCCTGGAATGTAGGCGTGGCCGTTTAAGTTAAAATAAGCGACTTGCTCTTGCGAAACGGAGAAGGACTGATGTAGCATTTGTTTTTTCTTGCAAAGGTTTCGGAAATTAATTGGGTTAACTACCATTATTTTGACCAAAAAAGATGCAATTTTACCATTTCAAGTACTCCAATACCCCAATAGGCTAAAATTAAATGAAAGCACAGCGCGAACACCTACATTCCGGATTTCAAATCAAACACGTGAAACAGGCTCGTTTCGACGCGCCGTATCATTTTCATCCGGAGTTAGAATTAACCTTGATTATCGCGGGGGAAGGCAAACGATTTATTGGAAACCAAATTACTGATTTCAGACCGGGAGATCTCGTTTTATTAGGCGAAAACCTGCCGCACTGCTGGCAAAATCACCGGAAGGATTGGTTACTAGAGGATCCTAATCCAGAAGAGGCGCAGGCCTTAGTCATTCATTTTAGAAAGGATTTTTTAGGGGAGGAGTTTCTATCGAACGAAGCGTGCTTGGGTCTAAAAACCTTGTTTGAGAAAGCAAAAACAGGTTTCTCTATTGTAGGACCCACACAAGATAAAATTGCACGGGAAATGTTAGCGCTGGGAGAAATGGCGCCATTCCCACGGCTTTTGGCCTTCTTACAGATCCTTCATACGATCGGTGTTTCTACCGCAGATGTGCAAGCCATCGACACGACCGAAGGTAATTATGCAATAGCAGAAGGGGATCTAGAACGAATCAACCGGGTCTATGCCTACGTCATTGCGAATTATACGCAGGACGTGCATTTAGACGAGGTGGCTCATCTAGCTAATATGACCGAAACGGCATTCTGTCGTTATTTTAAGAAGGTGACAAACAAGACCTTTGTGGAATTAGTAACGGAGTTTCGAGTAAAGCACGCCTGCACTTTATTGCGCACTACGAATAAACCGATGATTGAGGTGTGTTTTGAGAGCGGTTTTGGCAACCTATCGCATTTTAATAAACAGTTCAAAGTGTGGATGAAAACTCCACCTTTACAATACCGCAAAATGGTTAACGAATGGCATTAAGCCTTTTTCTTCTCTGGAAAAATCACGCTTAACAAAATGCTAATCGTCAAAATTCCAATAATGACGCTTAAAGAAGCGAGGGTACTGAATCCCCATTCCTCTAGCTTCGAATGCGCTAACATCTTACCTCCTACAAAACTCAACAAAACGCCTAAACCCATCGGTAAGAAGCGGAATAAGCCCATTAAACTAGATAAAAAGAAAAATAGCGAACGTAAGCCCATCACAGCAAAAACGTTAGAAAAGAAGACAATATAAGGGTCTTTCGAAATAGAAAAAATCGCTGGTATCGAATCCACTGCGAAGATAATATCGGTGAAAGCAATCACCACAACCACGACGAAAATGGGTGTTATAAACAACTTGCCGGTATTCTTCATCCGTACGAAAAAATGCCCAATCACATTTCTTTTATAGACATTAAAGAACCGAGATAATAAGCGAACCACTGGATGATTAGCAGTATCTATTTCGTCCTCTTCGTGCTTAGAGAACAATATTTTTATCCCCGTATATACTAAGAAAGCGCCAAAAACGTAGATAATCCAATCGAATTTCTGCAGCAAGGCCGCGCCCAAAAAGATAAAGACCAAACGTAAAATAATAGCCCCCAGGATACCCCAAACTAGTATTTTCTTGTAGTAGCGTTTTTGGACCCCAAAAGAATTAAAGATCAAAATAAAGACGAATACGTTATCTGCAGACAAGGAATATTCGACTAAGTAGCCCGTGATAAACTCTAAAGAAAGATTATTCTGGAATATAGCTAGGGCTTCCAAGTAAGATCCAGTCCCTAAATCAATGTGTGAGGCATAGGCTTGCTGTACCGCCTTCAAACTGGCCATATCTTTAATTCCATGAACCATTGCCCCATTGTAACCCAGGAAAATATAGAATACAATCGCTAATAATACCCACATTCCAGTCCAGAATCCAGCTTCTCGAAAACTCACCTCCACCGAATTATCCTTTTTAAAAATGCCCAAGTCAATCAACATGACTGCCATGACACCCACTGAAAAAAGAAGAAAAAATAGCGATTCGCTCATAAATATTTAATTTTACACTTTGGCCGCACAAAGGTCGCAAAAATAGCTCAGAAAATTTATGTACGAAGGTAAAAAGGTCATCGTAGTTATGCCCGCTTACAAGGCCGCGCTTACTCTGGAAAAAACATACCACGAAATCCCTCATGATTGGGTGGATGAGGTGATTTTAGTCGATGACCACAGTCCCGACAACACCGTTGAAGTGGCGAAAGCCGTGGGCATCAAGCATGTGATCAGACACGATAAAAACCTGGGGTATGGGGGAAATCAGAAGACCTGCTATTCAAAGGCATTAGAACTAGGAGGGGACATCGTGATCATGTTGCACCCGGATTACCAGTATACACCCATGTTATTGAAAGCCATGATTTCCATCATCGGGAATGGTTTATATCCTGTCGTTTTTGCTTCACGCATCTTAGGAAAAGGAGCCTTGAAAGGTGGCATGCCTATTTACAAATACATCGCGAATCGCTTGCTGACCTTATTTCAAAATATTCTAATTGACCAAAAGCTGTCTGAATACCACACGGGATACCGTGCGTTTTCGAAAGAAGCTTTAGAGGCTGTGAAATTCACAAAATGCGACGATGATTTCATCTTCGATAACCAAATGGTCTTGCAATTATTCTGGAAAGGATTCGAAGTGGGCGAGGTGACTTGTCCGACTAAATATTTTGACGAAGCTTCTTCCATCAACTTCAAACGCAGTTCCATTTATGGACTAGGCGTACTTTGGTATTCTGTCCGCTACCGCCTCGCGAAATGGGGTTGGAAATGGGATTTAATGAACTAAAAAAAGCCTCAGACTTTCGAAAGATCTGAGGCTTTTTTTTAGCGGCGAAAACGCTATTAGAATCGAATACTTGCTCCAAGCAAGAAATTAAATCCGGCTTGCGGATAATAGAAATTTTCTGTTGTCATAACTCCTGCGTAACGGTAGGAATAGGTATAGCCATTAGAAGAATACATCTCGTTCAACACGTTATTCAATAGAAGGGTCAGCGCAGGACCTTTCTTCAACGTATATTTCAATCGAATATCATGCGTCATATAGGCATTCAACGAACGTGCATCGTTTGAAGTATTATCTAAATATTGCTTCCCTACATATTTGCGTAGTAAACTCGCTTCAAAAGCTCCAGCCGTATATGTTAAGGTAGTTCCCGCAATAACTGATGGAGAAAAGGCAATATCTGTATTTTCGTGATGTATGAAAGCCATGTCATAGGTATCGTAATCAACGATTTCCTCTTTAAAGCTTCGGATACGGTTTTGGCTTAATGTCACATTACCACTCCAAACAAGGCGCTTGGATAATTGGTAATTTAACACTGCTTCTAAACCCAAGCGGTAACTCGATTCCACATTTGTCCGAATGGCATCACCAGTTGAATTGACAGCCCCTGTCAACACCAGTTGATCCTGGTAATTCATGAAATAACCATTCAATTGCAATCCATATTTTTGGCCTGAACGCTCATAACCTAACTCGTAATCTTGCAGATATTCCGGACGAGGCGCTCCAGCTGCATTATCCACAAAATCCTGGCGACTCGGCTCTTTACTTCCCGCTGAGACAGAACCATAAACTTTCGATTTTTCTGAAAGTTGATGAGTTAGACCAAATTTAGGATTGAAAAAGGAGTACGTATTATCAGAATCTATCGATAAAAATTTATCTGCCGTTCCTAACATGCGGTAACCTACCGTCCGGTATTGCATGTCCACATAGGCATTCCACACCGAAGACAAAATGATATTCCCTTTAGCATATAAGTTTAAATCTGTTTTTTGAGATCGACTACGGTACCACTCTCTTCCCGGGAATGGATCCTGTAATACCCCAAAATGCCGACCCACATAACGATTCCAGGCTCCGCCAAAAGTGAATTTAATTTTTTGAGATCCGGTATAATTCAAAGCAAAAGTCGATCCATAAAAATCATTATCTAACCATTTGCGGCGAATCACATCCACACTTTTAAGCGAATTTGTTATCCCATAATTAACCAAATCAGCAGCAGGCCGAAACTCCTCGAAATACCCTCTTCCGTAGGTGTAGTGTGCATTTAAATCCAAGTTCCAAACCTCCGTCAGACGGTGGTTCGTAATTAACTGAAAGTGATCCTGTGCGTAATTATCCGTTTGGTTATCGTAGGTATAATAGTTGTAGGTACGACCGCTATTCAACAAATTATTGGCATCAGCTGCAGACAAAAAATTGCGATCGATAAAGGCTTTCATCTCAGCTTCCGATCCATTAACTCTACTTTCGGGCGTACCATACCAAGACTGATAGGTCTTTTCGTTCCCTGTGAAATAATTAAAACGGGCGAAACTCTTCTTTCCAAAATAACCCGCAGAGAAATAGGCAGAAATCAAATTAGAAGAGGCACGATCGATAAAACCATCCGAAACAATTCGAGACAAACGCCCATCTAAGGTAAACTTCCCTCCTAACAGACCAGATCCAAATTTCAACGTAGTTTTTAGCGTTCCAAAAGAACCCCCTGAAGCATGTGCCTCTCCGTAGGCTTTCGACTCAAAGGTATTCGTCTGCATATTAACCGAACCTCCAAAAGCACCCGCACCATTCGTAGATGTTCCTACTCCACGCTGAATTTGAACCGAATTGACTGAACTTGCAAAGTCCGGCATATTCACCCAGAAAGTACCTTGTGATTCCGAATCATTGATCGGAATACCATTCACCGTCACATTCACACGCGTCGCATCTGATCCACGAATACGAATTCCGGTATATCCAATACCTGCACCCGCATCAGAAGTGGTGACCACCGAAGGAGTGAAATTAAGTAAGATAGGCATATCTTGACCTAAATTACTTTTACCTAATTCCGCTGCTGACACATTCGAATAGGCCATTGCCGAATTTTCATCCGCACGTGTCGCACGAACGACAACCTCATCCTGCAAGAAATTAGATTTTTTCAGCCCGATTTTGTTCGCTTCATCTGCCGAAACCTCTACAGGCTCATAGCCCACAAAGCTCACGGCAATAGTCGAATTAGGCGAAATTGCGAGTTGAAACCGCCCTTTCGAATCAGTTACATTTCCTTTTTGGCTTCCTTTCACAGAAACAGAAGCCCCCCACAGCGGCGCTTTAGTTTCTTGATCGAAAACGATTCCTTGGATTTTTTGTGATTGTTGCGCAAAAAGACTTTGCACACATACAATTAGCGTAATAATAAGCGTTGTTGCCTTTTTCATTTTTTTTGAAATTTTAGCAACAGGTAAAGGAGCCAAATCCTGTTATGATTTAACTTTTTAACCCTTACATTGACGATTTTTTCTGAGTTTTCAGCGCTAAAAACTCGACAAAATCCCTTCGACGGCACTACCCGCATCAGGTTCAATGGGTATAATCTCAGCCTTTTTTAG
>JACCDV010463464.1_pt1 | contig 47499 bp, 57 predicted proteins | sample 7446131 | NCBI WGS metagenome assembly JACCDV01 (sample SAMN15323448, study PRJNA562643) | freshwater metagenome | isolation source: river surface water | place: USA:Blue River Watershed | collected 2017-08-17
GTCACAACGTTCCTCAGAGCGTGGTCAAAAAGCTGTCAGACTAGGCGCGCAAATGAGGAAATGCGAGACGTATTAGTTATACGATGAGCGTTTTCGATTGCAGCGCAACAACGTATGACGGTTTTTTGGACGCGCTAGATAAGCACTTTTGACTTAACAGCGGTATACACTTCTTCATGAATAGCGTCACGATTACGGAGTTCCCCACCCTCAAGACATGGGACCGTCACCCAGTTGTGATTGATAGCCGCAAGATACTTGGCACAGTCTGAGACTTTGGCCTGGTCAATCTTTGCTTTACCTTCGTCATTCACGACTTTCACCCCTAGTTCCTCCACGTAGCCGAGGAGCTTATCGCTTTCGTTTGGCGGCACATCAAGATAGACAGTCAAATCCGGTCGTGGCATCCCAAAGATTTCATACTCCACATGCTCTACCCAACGGAGAAATTCTTCACGCTGATCAATATCAGCAATCTTACTCCCTTGGTGCAGCATCGAAGCACTGACATAGCGGTCAAAGATAATCACTCGGCCTTCGGCTATCCATTCTTCAATCTGCTTTTTTGATTCGTAGCGGTCGGCCGCAAAGAGAATAGCAAAACACTTTGGTGGCAAGGTTGCGAGGGACGGACTATCGCTATCAATAAACTCGTTAATAAAGTGTCCGATGGTGTTTTGGTTGTAACGTGGGAAATCCATCTTCCCTACTGTATACCCCTCATTAATAAGACGGTTCATGAGCATATCGGCCTGCGTGGCCTTACCGATATTGGCGCCACCGTCAACAACAATTAATTTTGCTTTTTCCATACTGAATGTAAATACTGATGTCTATTATTGTACGCTACTGCCCGGTACTCCCAAATCGCCCTTCCCCACGCGGCGTTTCGTCAAGTTCCTGCACCTCATGCAATGTCGGGTGTTCAACCCGCTGAATAATGAGTTGTGCAATCTTGTCCCCAGCCGCAAACGATTGCGCTTCGGCGCCAAAATTATAAAGACCAATGAGATACTCGCCACGGTAGTCGGTATCAAACACCCCACCAACTGTTTTGATATGGCGTTTATTTGCAACACCGCCTTTGTCCCACACGAGCGCGGTATAGCCATCGGGAATCACAATCGCCACCCCCGTCGGAGCAATATGGTGTGCACCTGGTGCAATAGTAAAGGCTTCCACGGTATAGAGGTCCATCCCCGCGTCACTCGCATGTGCGTAGCTTGGCAACTTGGCGTCGGGGTGTAGTTTTTTGACTTTGAGTTCCATACCCTACTCGTAGCGTGGCGGCAATATTGGCTTTACGGTTTCGTAGACTTGCTCGTGGATAGCCTCGCGAGTTAACAATGTCTCACCATCAACGCAGACCACTGTCCGCCATTCGTTATGAAGCGCCACCAGGCGTTTGGCGTTTTCTTCTGAATCTTGTTGGTGCTGGTCGTTAGCTTCGGCTTGATCTACTTTTACTTCTGCTCCATGTTTGCCAGCTGCCACTGCTTCAGCTTTCAGCTTTTTTCGAACAGCAAATGGTACATCAAGATAGACGATGACGTCAGGACGAGGAATCGCAAATATACCGTGCTCCATCGCATCAAGCCAAGTAAGAAAATTGGAAAGTTCTTCTTCATCAAAAATCTTGGCGCCTTGATGCAACATGTTCGAACTCACATACCGATCAAGAATCACTACCGCGCCTGATTCTAACCATTCTCGAATAGTGGCAGATGATTCATAACGGTCGGCCGCATACAGTGTAGAAGCAATACGGGGGTCAGTAGCAATAAAATCACCGCGCTTGCCATCGAGACATTCGCGGAGGAGACGACCAAAATGGTTCTGGGTGTATTGTGGGAAATCGAGGGTATGAACGACGTACCCTTCGGCACTTAAACGATCAACGAGTAAACGGGTTTGAGTAGCCTTGCCAGCGCCATCGGCGCCATCAAGGACGATTAATGTTCCAGGCATACACTATTGTACCTAATACCCCGACATCTATCCAAATAATCAAGGTACTCAAAAACAGCTTTGGTCAGTGGTCAATCTAGTCAAAACGACTGTCCCCTGTCAAAACCGAGAATCGTTTAATAGATATTCAGAAAAGAGCGTACAATATAGACATATGCAATCAATTGAATCCCTTAATCATCAAAAAGAATTACTCAAAGACGGTGGTCATATTGTTATTATTGACCCTGGTGCCACCCTCACCGCAGAAGCACTCGCAATGCTCCAAGCGCTCCACTCTCGCTCAGTTGGTGGCGTCGCCGAACACCTCGCGGTCCTCGCCGAAAAAGGTGCTGACAAATTCATGTCGACGTACTATGTCGGCTATGGTCATAAATCAATTGGTGACTGCGGTTTTGCGGTCGTTTTTATTGAAGGAGTATCAATGCTCGCCGCTAAAGCAATTCAAGACTACAAACTCTACAACGGCCAGGAGGCGTCAACTCGCTATATTGATTTTGCGAACCAACCATTTATTAACCCACTCGCTTCAGACGCCGGTACAAGCATTCTCGAAAACTGGCGAGCCTTTTATCTCAAGGCTGTTGCAGAGATGAAAGACGCTCTGAAGGAGCGGTACCCGCTTGGTGACGGTGAAAAGGAAGCAGTGTATGACAAAGCTATTGCCGCCAGAGCTTTTGATATCTGTCGCGGTTTCCTCCCAGCTGGTGCATCTACGAACCTCGCCTGGAGTGGCACCCTCCGCCAGTTCGCTGATCGGATTGCTATCCTCCGCCACCACCCACTCGCTGAAGTACGTGACATTGCACAGAAACTCGAAGACGGCATGATTGTTGCCTATCCAAACTCATTTAGTACCGAAAAGAAGCGTTATGAAGCAACGGAGGCGTATGTCGCTGAAACCATGGCGCACTACTACTATCACGACCCTGAAACTCCTTCCCTCGCTCTGGTACGTGATGGCGTTGATCGCACTGAACTGATTCCGTACGAGTCTCTACTTAAAAATCGTCCACCGAAGACTGAGTTGCCAAAGTGGCTCGGCACAACTGGTGAAATGGCTTTTGCTTTTACACTCGATTTTGGTTCTTTCCGTGATATCCAGCGCCACCGGGCGGTTACCCAGCGCATGCCATTACTCACGGCTGAAATCGGCTTCCATGCATGGTACCTTGATGAACTCACCCCATCGCTTCGCAGCGAGGCAGAAGTACTGATTGCGAACCAAAAAGCTGCTATTGAAGCTTTGACTGATGATGCGCATATCGCTCAGTATTACCACGCCATGGGCAACAACATCAGTAATTACCTTACTGGTGACCTGCCTGCTCTGGTATATCTTGTTGAGCTCCGAGCTACCAGTGTTGTACACCCTACCCTCGCCACCAGGGCAGCTGAGATGGCCCACCTGCTTGAAGACGCCTATGGCGACAGTGGTCTTGTACTTCATCTTGACCCCGACCCAGGACGCTTTAATATCAAACGCGGTGAACACGATATCGTAAAAAAGGACTAGCGTTATTACATGCCTGAAAGTGGTCCAAAATTTCATACACCGGTTGAAGAATTGCTCGCCTTCTGGCACCAACATCCGGTTGTTTTGGCATCACAATCTGATTTTCGAAAATCACAATTGGAGTCGCTTGGGTTTGCTGATGTTTCTAAAGCTGGACTTATCCCTGAAAGACTCGAAACTGACTACGCTGCAGAATTAAATGAAATACAGGGCATTGCTTCTTATTACGCTGATGATGGTCATGATATTGTTCGCCATATTGCTGGAGCAAAAGTACAGTACGTCCTTGATCATGAGCCAGTTGACCCAAATGCTATTGTACTCGCTTTTGATACTGCCCCCTTGATTTGGAGACATGATACGGCGACTGATGACTATGCCTTTGAACACCTCGAGAAACCAAAAAATACTGAAGACGGGCAACGATTAATCCATCGGATTATTACCACTACCGCTCTCGGTTGCAGACTCCGTGAGGAAAAAATCGCCCGGCTGCAACAGCAATTTGCAACAGTACCAGCAGAACTACGGGACGAAACTATTGCCAACCTAACTGCTGTCCTTGATATCGGAACTATTAGTGTCGTGAGTGCAGCTGCAGGCTCATTCCCCCAAGCTCGCGGGCGGGTGCTCGGATTTGCAGAGGACGTCTCCCTATTTTCAGAAGCGATTTATAGTATGCGCCATGATGACTACGCCCTTGAAATACTCGGTAATAAAGTCTGTGAAATTATGGGTAATCGAGTAACTCAGATATCGGGTGGTATTGATTTTAGTGATGGAGCAATTCAAGATCTATTGAAACTGTCGGAACTAAAAGTGAACATTCTTCAGGGCAGTATAACTGGTACTGACCACTATCTTGGACTATCTAAAATGGCATTTGTCATGCTGCTCGCTCATGCTCGTGGCGAAGCTGTTGCTCATGACCAAAAATAATTGGTAGTCACCAATTAACTTTTGAACTGCTTTCCAAGTTTTGGACCAAACTGGATGAGGTAGTTTGATTGTTTTGTATCGTAATGAAATGTTGGAACTTCGGCCATTCGCTCAAAACGAATCTTCGCAATTGGTTGACCTGGTCTCACTACCAAATCCTCAAACGGACGGACCTCCAGCGTAAATGGGCGCCCTTTCCCGGCACCGTCCTGACCATAGCCCCATCCCGGGTCGAGGAAGCCAGCATAGTGAGAACGAAAATCACCACTGCGTTCATCCATTGGCACCATCTCAGAGGCTAATCCTGGCGGAATACGTACAGCTTCAGCACCCGAGAGTATGTAAAAGCGGTCACGTTTGAGACGTAATGCCCCACGTTCAATGGTCAGTGGTTTAAAAAACTCGCTCGCCTCATAGCCACCTACTTTAGCCACATCAATAATTTGTTCAGGAGTCGCAATACACTCATAGCCACAGAGTCCGTCTTCGACGAGTGCAGTCAGCACCACCGCTCCGTCTTGATCATTGGTCACCAATTCACTATACAAAAGCTTTTCACCAGATTCACGGCCGTAGACCAAACCTTCTTTCATAGCAATTTCTAAATCAAGTTCCGTAAACCTAGTGTCGGCCGTAAAGAGACGGAGCTGGGTCAGCGGTGTGCCCACATGAAGTTGAACCGAAAATGACTGTGGGATAATTGCTACCCATAGTTCACCCGCAAAACCCTTGGGGGTGACTGAATCAAAGCGAGGTACCCCGTCAGCCAGAACCCGCACATGGACATCCAGTCGTCCCGTTGAAGACTTCGGATTGCAATAGCCGTAGATAGCTGATGGGAGCTCGAGTGATTCATTAAGACGAGCAAGGTACAGTTTCTTCGCTCGGCAGGGATTACTAAAATCAATGCGCTTTGCATCCATGAGCGGCAAGAGACTCTTAATGGTCTCACCACTTTTAGGCAAAAGGAGTCCTTCAATTTCATACACCTCATCGCTGAGGGTGAGGTCAAGTGAAGCTGGTGACACATGAGTGGTGTCTGCTCCTTTTATAAACCCACTGTCCATGAGCTGCTGTAGCTGCTGGGCTGGCAAGGCTCCCTGTCGCGACAATTCCATATTGGGTAGTAGTATAGCAGTGATATGAGATAAGAAAAAGGCGCAGTCTCCCGCGCCCTTTCGTCGATTCAGGTCTGCCCTAGCCGCGCGACTCGTAGTCCGGATCCTGTGCCAGTAGATGTTCATGCAACACCCGGCAGATGTCCTCAACGGTGTTGTAACGGTGGAGTCTCTGCCCACGCACCTCGAGAAAACCGAGAAGCATGCGGGTCACACGAGCGTTCTCCTGTGCAAAGAACAGGGCAGGTTTCCCTGTCGCCTCCCGAATCATGATTTCCATGCCGAGACCAGTCGATGGTTCACCGACCAAGAAGACACAGACATCGGCCAACTCGGTGCAGTCCCGGTCATGAACATAGACCTTGACTGCCGTCTCTCCCTCCAGACCGATGAAGTCGAGCACATGGATGTCCATCAGGCGAATTCTTGCCTTAAGCTCAGGCAAGAATTTATTCACGAATTCAGGCGGAGCGCCCGTAAGCGCAGCTCCTACGTATGCTTGCAACATGTGGATCTCCTTGTCCAACAACTGGGACAAAGGTAACAAACTATGAACTCAAAAGCAATCAAACGCAAAACCGCCCGGATACACTGAACCGGACGGGTGGATTGGTCAGCAGTTGCTGACCATGGCTGGCGACTTACTTCTGTCGCAACTCATCAAGGAACTTTTGGATCATCTCTTCGACAATCGGACCATCGGTGGAAGAGAACTTGGCAGCCGCAGAACCCGGATGGAAGAAGTCTCGACCGAGACGTTTACCGAAGCTGAAGTTGTCACCACTGACCATCACATAGCAGCGGTCCACATCGCCCACTTTGACACGACGGAATTCGTTGATGCGAACCGAACCGGTCACCCTGTCCCCCCGGGGAACCAAGAGAGACTGAACCCGACGACCAACGCCCCATATAGACGGCTGCTCTGCAACAGCGGCAGAAACTTTCCTTGAAGACGGTCGCGAAAAAGGTGACGGGCCAGGAACGAGATCGTGAACAACGATGACAAGTTCCGGCTTCTTGATGGCCAACAGTTGATCTAGCATGACTGCCTCTCTTTCATTTTTACACACCCCATTATTGGGGCTCCAAACCCTTTGACGCCTCACTTCCCTATTTCTTACACCGACCCTCAAGATCAGGACACGAGAGGACAGCTGAGGGAATGCGTCAACCGCAACGGCAGACAATAAACAAAAAGCACCCTAGCGGGTGCTTTTTGTTTTGGGAAGCGTGTAGATTAATCTACTACTTTAACGCCCATACTTCGGGCAGTACCTTCGATACTGCGCATTGCGGCTTCAACTGAAGCGGCAGTGAGGTCAACGGCTTTGATTTCGGCAATCTCGCGGATCTGGGCCTTGGTGATAGTTCCACCACTCTGCGTACCTGGCTTCTGTGAACCTTTATCCTTGCCCATCTTCTTCAAGATAAGACGCGACGCTGGAGAGGTCTTGAGGATAAACGTAAACGAACGGTCATCGTAGACTGAGATTTCGATTGGGACTACTTCACCCATGCGCTCGCCGCGAGTCTGTTCGTTGAACTGATTGACGAATTCACCGATATTGATACCGGCCTGACCGAGTACTGGTCCAAGTGGTGGAGCTGGCGTTGCCTTACCACCCACTGACTGAACCTTGATTTTCTTTACTAGTTTCTTTGCCATGGTGTTTCTTTTGAAATAATTAACGTGTGCGCTACCCGCCGTGTTTTCCATAGCCACGAGCGTCTAGCTTTTAGAAGCTCACGCAGTATACAAGAAAACCGCTATTTTGCAACCACACAAAGAAGCCGGCCTATAGGCCGGCTTCTTTGTGTGGTATGTGGTCTTTTTCAAAACTTCTTAAATTGGATGAGACGCGAGGAGCCTAGGAAATTTGTGAGGAAGCCGTACAGCTGTACGGTGACTGAACAAATATTCCGTAGCGACAAAGCGTATCGCCAATTTTAGGAGTTTTGGTTTATACTTTCTTGATCTGGAGAAAGTCGAGTTCTACTGGCGTTTCCCGCCCAAACATCGCCACCAATACCTTCACCTTACCTGATTTTTCGTCTACCTCCCCTACCTTACCTTCAAGATCCTTAAATGGACCGTCGGCAATAATGACCATGTCACCAGCGGAGAGATCAACCTTGTGGGTTGGCGTGTCATCAGACATTTGACGCACGAGCGCGCGATATTCAGCCTCTGAGAGTGGTACTGGCTGCGTACCCGAACCCACAAAGCCAGTAACCCGAGGCGTGTTGCGTACGACGTACCATGATTCGTCGTCTACAATCATTTCCACCAACACATAGCCTGGGAAGAGGTTCTCTTCTTCAGTGACGCGCTTGCCACCTTTGACCCGAATCTTCTTTTCTGAGGGGACAACCACATCAAAAATCTTCTCCTGCATGTTGAGGGAATCAATACGCTGACGGAGGTTACGCGCTACAGCGTTTTCGTAGCCCGAATAGGTATGAATAGCATACCAACGGCGCTCTCCGGTTGAATGTTGTTTAGCCATACCTTTTAGAAGCGGTTAACCACAAAGTCGATACCTGAAGTAAAGACGAAGTCAGCCAATGATACAAAGATCATCACCACAGCTGAGATACCAATAACAAGCACGGTGTACACACTGGCCTGACGGCGAGTTGGCCACTTTACATGCTTCATTTCTGCAATGGTAGCGCGAATGTAACGAGAAAAACGTTCCATAATACTAATTAATTAACGAATAGGTGGTCAAAATAAAAACGCCTCGGGGGCGATTTATCACTACTATACTCCCCTGTTGTAGGGGTGTCAACCGCAGACATAACAAAAGACCCCAAGGGGTCTTTTGTTTATATTTAGTGATACAAGAAACACTGTGGTAGTGCGCAGATGAGGACATTAGGAATAGTCCTCACTTGCGAACACCACAAGGGTATTTCCATTTTTATACTCCTTGCAGTCGTTAAAAATTAGGTCATTTCGCCATAGTCGGCCTTACAGGCCTCGTTGGCTCATTTTACCGAATTGTATAGGTCAAATTGACACGACTGGTGATGGTGTTTTCACCAACTGGTACATCGGCTGCTGGAGCCATCTCTGCTTTAGCAGACATTGCCATGTCCCTTTCCATACCACCGTAGTACGGCACAGGGTTCATTGGCGACTCTTCGTAGTAGCCGGTCATTTCCACGAGGCGCACGCCGAGCTGCTTGGCCAAGGCTTCAGCTTGTGCCTTAGCGTCAGCAATCGCGAGTTCGCGAGCATCAGCTTTGTACTTTTCATCATCATCGATGGTAAAACCAAGACCACTGATATCGGTAGCACCTTTTGTACCAACACCAGTGAGGAGTGTGCCGGCCTTCGCCGTATCACGCACCTTGACGGTCACCGTCTGGTACACCTCAAAGCCGTCTTGCTTCTGCTCCCCTGGTGGACACCACATACCCATCGCACATGGTCGCTCTTCGTAGGTGTACTTAGGATTCAAATTGTAACCAGTAGTTTTTACATCCTTCTCTTCTACTCCTTCACCCCCAAGGTAGTCAGTGACCGCCTTCATGGCTTCAGCAGATTTAGCCTGAGCGGCAGCTGCGTCCGCTCCTTCAGCTTTTACAGAAAATGAGAAAGTGGCGATGTCAGGTACCGCGGTTACTTCACCATTACCAACGACATTAATTGTTGTTGGACCGACCCAACCACCAGCATTTTTGAGCGTCACGTACGCATAACTACCAAGCGCTACCACTACTCCAAGGAGTACCAGTGTTGCTAAAGTACGATTGACCGCAGAACTAAACAAACTATTCATAACTATAATATATAACGATTAATAAGTGTTCTTACTTTCGTCCCAACACTGCCGGTGTCACCACAGACGGCTGTCACAGCAGCGGTATCTTGTGGTGATAGGGTCAGAGGCGTCGGTTGATCCTCAAGTAAATAATACATCACGGAATTGCTTCCCTCAACGTGAGACACCGACAAGGCGTGCCCCAATTCGTGCGCCAGAACTTTAACCAACTCCGTTTGATTGGCAAAGGTATAGATGTTGATGCGACCGTCTTGGTAGTCCCCTTCAGTAAACTCTTCAGCCGTACCAAATTGCTCGTTGTACGTCTCGACAGTGTCGTTGTACTGACGAATAATCTGGTTTCCAGCCTCGCCAAGTTTATTGATTTCGGCAGCACGCTCTTTGAGACTTTCGGCATCAGCTTCAAGTTGGTCAGCGTCTTTGGCGAGCGCCACTTCGGTCCGACCGAGCTCCTGGTACACATCAGGTGGTGCCCCACCCTCGTTGTTGTAGCGAGCAACCTCGGCGTTGTAGGCGGTTAAACGTTCTTCGTAGGCTCCGACATTCGCTTCGTGAGTCTTCTTTGCTGCTTGATACTCACCAACAAGCTTGTCGTACTGTGCCTGCAGGTCGCTTGAAGACATTTGCTTATCTTCGAGTCGTTCCCGGAGATCAGCTTCCGCCAGCGCGGTGGCTTGCCGTTCACCAAACACAAAATTGATAGTGACATCAGTGCGAGTACCCTCGGTAGCATAGAAGAGCTCTCGTCCAAGGGCTTCTTCCCAAACAGTCTCCGCCTCTTTGACTGCCTCTGCCGCTTCAGCTTCGGTAATACCAAAGCGCTCATCAATTGGCAAAGCAATCTGGTATGTGAGTGGCGCTTGGCACACCATACCCACCGCCGCATACCAGTAGAGCGCTAAAGAGACTATCAATAATAATGACAAGGTTCGGAGCATACCATTACATTTACACTTCTCTTGACCGCCCACGCAGAACGGTCATTGCCTTACTATACGAACCAGCCATTAATTCGTAACATGCCTGACCCATCAATTGTGTAGCAATCGATGGACTTTGATGAAGGTGCGGTGTCATTTTTTTATTATACAAAATTACAGGCGAAGGGGCGACCGCTGGCCGCCCCATTCATTTTTCAATTATCTGCAACCACAAATACAGCAGTGGTGGTGAGCCGTTTCGCCGCTCGCGGTACACTTCAAGCAAACGTCCGTCGGCGTCGGCCGGGCCCGCACAAAAATCGAAGGTCGTAATCGTACGACAGAAGCAGAACACCCACTCCACTTCATGCGTCGGAGACTCCCATTGCGCGCACGTCGGTAGCGGCTCAATCATCACTGTTGAGGCAGTCTCATCGAGGAGACCGAGCAACATGAACAACATAGAGAACATCGGCACCTCCCTGCCAAGAATGACTAGACTGCTATCAGTTTATCAGCCCAGGTATATAAAGCAAAAAGCGGTACTCGGCGGGGACCATGTCGTCGCGAAACATAGTCCCTGCCCAACACCGCTTTGGCTTCCTTAACCTCTATCATACACGAGCGTTGTCATTGCTGAGGGGACATATCCACGGCCACTGTATACAAAATCTAAGAACTATTGTATGGTAGCTGGCAAACATCAACCACATGCCGAAACTGGCAGAAAGGAAGCCCTGATGAGCACCTCACTCGCACCCAAATCCCCGTCGACCGTCATCCTTGAGCTGGTTGATGAACTCTTGGGAGCCGAAACGCTCCCCTCTGAGCGGAGCCTCGCCGCCGTCCGCAACCAACTTAGCGAGCTTGATGAAGACGAACGCAGTCGACTCTTCAGAATCATCCTCACCCGTGTTCCTGAACGTCACGAAGACGAGAGAAGCTGGAAAGCACTGGCAGCAATTCTGCTTAGCCTGCTGAAGGACAGCCGCCTCAAATGCAACCAGAAGAATGCCTTGGTGTTGGTGGAGCAGATGTTCGCCCAACACCATAGCGAGCCTGGTTTTGGAAAGGCTGCTGTTCTCGCTTTGCGTGACCTAGAGTTCTACTGGGAATACTGACCCGCCGAAAAAGCCCGCCGATATGCGAGCATATCGGCGGGCTTTTTCATTTATATACTATTGCTTGTTCGCTTGTTCCTGCAATTTCTTGCGGGTCAACTGCTGGGCGGCGTTCATACTGTGTTGGTAGTAGAGTGCCTTACATCCCTGCTTCCACGCCTGGAGGTAGAGCTGGTTGATTTCCTTCACTGGTGTATCGGGCGCTACCATGACGTTGAGTGACTGCCCCTGATCAATAAACTTTTGGCGGTTGGCGGCGAGTTCAATGATACTTGACTGATCAATTTCGGCAAAGGTACGGAAGACTGCTTTTTCTTGATCGCTGAGGAAGTCGAGGTGCTGGACCGAACCGTCGTTGTCGCGGATACTATCCCACACTTCTTTGGTACTCTTCCCCTTTTCAGTGAGAAGAGCCTCGAGCATAGGATTCTTGATGACCACCTTGAGCTTCGCCACATCCTTGATGTAACAGTTGCTCCAGATTGGTTCGATACCCTGTGACACCTGACCAAGAATAAACGCTGATGAGGTATTTGGCGCAATGGCCATCGTGGTCGTATGACGACGACCATACCCCTTCAAAAGTTCTGGCTCACCAAACTCCTTGGCCATCGCGGCTGACGCTGCGTATGAACGATCCTTGATAAGGGCGAAGAGCTCATCGTTGATAGCAGAGGCTTCTTCGCTTTCAAACGCAAGGCCTTTGCTCTGGAGGAGGGTGTGGTACCCAAGGACACCAAGACCGAGCGCGCGGTTAGCGACCGCGAAGTTGTACGGTCGTTCCATAAACCGAAACGCGAGGCGCTTATCAGCCTCTTCACTATCACGCATCGCTTCGAGCTTCTGTATGAAGTCGGTCATAACTGCATCAAGGAAGTAGATCATGGTCTCGACGAGATCACTATCCTTCCAGTCATCATAAAAAGCAGCATTGATAGATGAGATACAGCAAACAAATGACCACTCCGGACTACTCGGCAGCATAATCTCACTGCACACATTACTCGCGTAGATTGGGAGATTTTTGTCTTTGTAGACCTCCGGCTTCCCTTCGTTCGCATTATCAATAAAGATAATGTAGGGATAGCCAATTTCACCACGACGCTGAATGATCTTGGCCCAGACTTTGCGCTTCTCTTCGTCGCCAGCAATCATGGATTCCATCCAGGCGTTGGTGACCGTTACGGCGTGGTTGATTTTTTGAATCGGGTTCCCTTCAGTACCAATATCAAGGAATTCGTGAATGTCTGGATGTTCTACCGGCAGGTAGGCGGCGAACACACCACGACGGGTTGCTCCCTGACTCACCACATCGAGAATCTTTTCAAACAGCTGCATGAAGTGCACCGGGCCAGAGGAATTACCGTTTTGGGTAATCTCACTCCCTCGCGGACGAACGTCGCCAAAGAAAGCCGAACAACCACCCCCGTACTTACTCATCATTCCTACTTCAGCCTGGGTATGGAGAATATTCGCCATATCATCAGCCACATACGAACCAAAGCAACTAATTGGCAAGCCGCGCTTGAGACCAAAGTTCGCCCACACTGGTGTCGCGAGTGAAATCCAACCGAGACTCATGTACTTTTCGAACTTGTCGGCAAAGCCCTTCTGACCGAGGATTTTTTCGGCATGTTCACTAATGGCGCGCACTCGTTCTTCGGTCGTCTGTCCATCTACGAGATACCCTCGTGACATGAACGCACGTGTATTTTCGTTAATCCAACTCCACGGTACATTCTTTTGCATAATCGGAAATTAAGTCAGCTGCGCGACAAACTAGAATAAATCTTCACTGGTAACACTGGCGGATCGTTTGTTGTAGTTAATTGAACGCTTATCGAAGAAGTCGACGTGTTTGGTTGCAATTACTTCGTTATCAAACCAATCGGTCTCTTCAAGGAGGGCTTCACTTACCTCAAAGTGACGAGGCATACCGATAGCGGCAAGTGAGTTGTTGAGACGATTTTTGATAAACTCCTTCACGTTTTGTGACGGCAAAAAATCAAGTTCTCCGGCTTCGAAGATCCAGTCCACCACGCGACTTTCAGCTTCATAGGCTTCTTCACAAGCCTTGAGAATGGCTTCCTGCATTGCCTTATCAAACCACTCTGGATGCTCTTCTTTGATGATGTTGATCACATCAATACCAAAGAGACCATGAAGGTTCTCCTCTTTACTCGTCGCCTCAACCGCATTACTGATACCCTTAAACAAGTTCTTATGCTTGTTAAATGACATCATGATGAGGAACTGTGAGAACAAGGACACATGCTCAATAAAGAGTGAGAAGAGCATCACGGCATGCGCGTACTCTCGGTTCTCCTGGGTACGTGAGAGCTCAGCTACCTTATCAAGGTAGTCCATACGCTGCTGGATGACTGGGATATCTTTGATCTTTGAAAACTCATTGTTGAGGCCAAGGATTTCGAGGAGGTGTGAGTAGGCATCGGTATGACGAATCTCTGACTCGGCAAAGGTAGACCCCACTGCCCCAATCTCTGGCTTTGGCATTTTCTTGTAGATATCCCCCCAGAAGCTCTTCACCGCTACTTCAATCTGCGCAATGGCAAGCATTGTGTTCTTGATTGCATTGCGTTCAGCATCGTTCACGTTCACATGGAAGTGTTGCACGTCACCAGTAAAGTTGAATTCAGTGTGTACCCAGTAGGAATGGCGGATAGCATCAACATACTCATACAATTCTGGATACTCGTAGGGCTTGAGGTTCTGGCGCTTACGGAAAATATCTCGCTCACGCATCTTCTTGCGCTCATTACGATAAATGATGTACGCCTTGGCGGTATCAAAGTAGTTGAGCTCCATCAAAGATGCTTCAACCAGGTCTTGGATTTCTTCCACTGTTGGGTAGCCATCAATACACTTTTGCGCCTTTGGGTCGCCGGTTTCAGCCGTGCCGGCCTGGACACACATTGATACTACTTTTTGGTGGACGAGAGTGGCGACCTTTTTGGCATCTGCTTCTCCACCGGCATTGGTCTCCGTGAGAGCCATCAGAATGGCGTGTTCAACCTTGGCAATATCAAAAGGCTTGATTGAACCGTCACGCTTTTTTATCTGCTTAATTTCCATATCACAACAAGAACAGTTAGGCGACAGCGGTAATAATTTAGTTTCTCATCCAAACACAATCTGTGGTGGTGCTCATAGGAGGAAGCGTGGCTAAACGCTCTCTTCTACTAGCCGATTCTGTCTGGGAAAGAATGAGGGAAATAAAGACACACCAGAACATGCTGGCCATAGTTCACGTCATGAAATTGGCGTGCACGTGGCGTGTCTTATACCTCCGACACGCACGATTGGAGAACTCGTGCGGTATCTCTATCATAGAGTGGTTTCCCCGTCTTGTAAAAAGACGAGCCTTTTCGAAGGTGATGTTGAAAAATATAGCTCGATTCACCCTGAACCCCCACCAAATGTGGATAACTAGTGGACAGTGTATATTCGAATACTGTTTTATGACTTTGGCGAGAGGGTAGACAAAAGCGAGTGACTGTCTGGTCACTCGCTTTGGCTGTTTTAGAGCATATGCTCCTCTACACCACCCTTATTAATTGTGGTGATGGCGAAGGCTGTCGCGGATTTCGGTCAAGAGCTTCACTTCGGCTGATGGCTCAGCTGGCTTAGCCGGTGCTGCTTCTTCAGTCTTCTTCATCTTAGCCATACCCTTCACCACCATAAAGATGACAAGAGCCACAATAACGAAGTCAAAGACACTTTGAATAAAAGCGCCGTAGGTGATGTTTACTTCCCCAACCTGGACGGCCCAACCAGTAAAGTCGACACCACCAACAATGACACCGATCACTGGCATAAAGATGTTCTCCACGAGTGAAGAGACGATCTTGCCAAAGGCGGCACCAATAACCACTGCCACCGCGAGGTCTACGACATTGCCGCGCATCGCGAAGGCTTTGAACTCTTCAACAAATCCTTTCATAACTTTGTATAAAAATTACCCCGATTAAATAAAGGTAGCTTTATTATACGCCTCTAATGGTGGTGATGGTGACTATGCGATGGGGATGCGTGGCTGTCAATTTCCTGGCGAGAAAAGTAGTAAGCGGCCACCAGGGTAGTAAACGGTACCGCAAGCACAAGTCCAATACTTCCCACAATAATACGCACGAGTTCGGCCGCTACTACCTCTTGATTGAGAATATCCATAAATGGAGCCTGCGACTGCGCATAGAGAAGCACCAGTGGCAGCGCCGTACCGACATAGGCAAGCGCGAGTGTATTCACAAGTGACCCAACATGATCTCGTCCCACGCGGACTCCCCGTTCGTAGAGTGAACGTACCCCGAAGGTAGGGTTGGCGCGACGGAGTTCCTGCACCACCGAAGCTTGGGTAATTGAGACATCATCTAGTACCCCGAGGAGGCCGATGATAATCCCCCCGAGGAGGAGTCCAGCGAGATCAAGCTGTCCGCCGGTGGCAAAATTGAGATACACCGACGCGTCTGCACTAAAGCCGGTGAGGTGGAGCCACGAAACTGAGATCCACGCTACGAAACAAGTAACCCCGACTGCTGCCATCGTGCCAAAATACGCAATCCGCACATAAATGCCAAACCCATGGGTCAAAAAGAGTGTGAGTGCGAGAATCACTGCTGCAATGGCAAAGCTGGCGAGCGCCGGATCATAGCCTGCAAGAAGCGCTGGTACAAGGAGGAAGATAATCGCGAGCGCACTGAGGGCGAGACTGAGGAGAGCCCGTAGCCCTTGCCAGCGCGCAAACACCACGACGAGTATAGATAGCATAATCGCTAGAATCAACAGCTGCGGTCGCCGTTCGATATCCTTAAAGGTGTAGTATTCCTCTCCATCAATCGCAATGAGACGGTTAACAAATATCTTGTCCCCCACCTCGAGCACCATGAGGTCGTTTTCGAAACGGACTACCTCCCCTGCCTTACTACCCGAGAGAAGCTTCGCGCGCAGCTCCTGCACGGTTGTCGTTGCCCCCGTACCCAGGATATCGCGATCATATTGCTCAACAATCTCCATCACCTGTGCCCGCACTGTCTCTTGGAGTTCTTGGTGTACTTCCTGCGCAGAAGCAGTCACTCCCCCAATTACTAGCGTGAGACCGGTGACCACCCCAAACAACCAACGACTCATACGCCAATGATGAATTTGGTGACATAAAACCCAATTCCTGCCCCAATCATAAAGGTGAAGAAAATGGCGATTAAGAGTGTTTCTTGATCCATAGTAGTATGAGTAAGTATACAAAATATCTGGCCAACTACCAATGACAGCATAGGGCTCGACTTTTTCATGAAAAATAGGTATAACAGTGGTCACGCGAGTACTCCGTATTCGCCGACCAATCTGGCGGCTATGGTATAATGGTTATTACTGGAGTTTGTGGAACTCTCAATTCGGGTTCAATTCCCGGTAGCCGCCCAAATCAGCTGGCCCAAATGCGAATGCATTTGGGCCATTGCTGTTTGGAGCCGGCTACCGGGAATTGAACGACGGAGCCGGGGTCCCCTTTAGGGCCGGCGAGTCGTGTCCCGCGGCACCAGCTAGATTGTGAGAGTAGCGAAACAATATAGCTTGGTGACCGTCAGGACAATTCCCTGCATCACTCGCGTCCGGGATTTGAAAAGCGTAGCGATGTGGCTTTGCCACGAGCGAGCTGGGGTCGAGAACACTTAGTAGATTTGGAGTCGAAGACGAACAAATATACTTAGTGATTCGTGACCAATTCTCCCGGTAGCCGCCCAAATATATAAGAACCTCTTCTGAGATCCTTTACATATCGACTGCGTACAAGTGAAGCAAAATCTACAATCACTTGATTCCAAATCAAGAATAAGGTAATTTACAACGGTCATCTCATGGAAGGAAAATGACATGTTCTCTCGGTTTGCTCTTACCCTTGCGATCCTGATGTGCGTGGGCACGGCCAATGCACAGGAAGGCAACATCTACTCGGCACTGAACGCAATGACGACGAGCCAAGATGGCGAAGGCATCGCACAAGGTATCATTGCTGTCGGCAATACCCTCACCACTATGAACGTCGACCAGACCTTCGCCTTCCGCACCAGTCTGTCGCTGCTTATGGCCTCGGGTCAGGCGCAGGAGGATACGCCGGTGTACAACACGATGCAGGCCTTGTGGACTGAAACGACCAGGCACCTCATCCGTCTCTGCACCGAGAACAATTCGCGTGAGGTCGTTGCGAAGGTGAACATCGAGCTCGGTCGGCCGTATCCTTGCCGCATCGACTGAAGCCACCGCCCCGCACTGCACCAAGGTCATCGTGGCCAGCCGCTCTCCCCTTACAGGGTGGGCGGTTCTTTTTATTTATCAGCCGGTAGAACATTTTCTCTCCTATCACCTAATACAAAAGCCGCCCCGAAGGGCGACCTGTCACTGGTAATTGGCGTCGAGATACGTCTGAAGCTTGGCGATGGCTGTCCGACGAAGCGACGTGGCTTGTTGTTCTTCCGAAGACATCTCAGCGTAGGTGCTTGTTTCCCCTTTAGGGATAAAGATCGGATTCCAGCCAAAATAACTCGGGCCACGCGGATTCATGGCAATGGTCCCCTCTCGCGTAGCAGTGAAGATTTGGTGTCCATGCTCGTCGCACAAGACATAACAGACGGTTCCGACAGCTGTCCGATCTTGGTAGCTATCGAGCATGCGGCACATACCTTCGTTACCGACTGTTTCGAGGTACCACTTCACGAACGGACCAGGAAGACCGCCCCAGGCGTTGAACGCCAGCCCGATGTCTTCAATCAACACTGGTGCCTGATGGACCTCATACGCGGCCAGCGCTTTGGCCACCGCGACGGTCTCCACATTGAGGTCTTGGATTTCGGGCAAATCGATTGCCCGATGCAGAAACGGGAACTTGAGGTAGAGCTGCAGTTGCGCCACCTTATTGGGATTACCGCTGATAAACGTGAGTTGTTTCATGGTGAATTCTCCTCTATCGCTAGAGTACATCACTTACTTCATACATTCAAATATAGCGTCACTATCCTCATTACTTTATACTATTACCATGAACACCCCACGGTACGAATATAGTCGCCAGATTATCGCCGACCGGATAGCGCTCCTCGCCGGACTTGATCTGCCTTATGGATTAACCGTTCGCTACGCAGTCAAGGCAAATCCCTTCCCCGCCATTATTTCGATGATGCATGAGGGTGGCGTGCATTTTGATGCAAGTTCAAGTTATGAAGCGGCTGAGCTATTGGCACTTGGTATACCCGGTCACCATATCTCGTTATCGTCGCAACAGACCCCACACAACTTGCCCGAACTCCTCGCGGCAGGAGTACAGTTTGTAGCAACCTCACTCCATCAGCTAGACATATTCCTCAGTACTCCAAATCACCCCAACACCGTCGCTGTTCGTATCAATCCGAATCTCGGACACGGACACAATGCTCGCACCAGTACTGGTGGGGTGGCTGCTAGTTTTGGTATCTGGCACGAGTACTACCCAGAGATACTGAAACGTACAAAAGCCGCTGGAGTTGCGGTCACCCGACTTCATCTCCATATTGGCTCCGGCGCTGATCCCAAAGTCTGGGGTGAGGTGATGACGCGAGCACTCGAGATTGTCACCCTATTCCCACAGGTCACCACCCTCGATATTGGTGGCGGCTACAAAGTACATCGCTACGGTGAAGAAAAAGAGGCAGACATCACGCTGATCGCCGCTGAGTTTCGAGAGCAGCTTGAAGCATTTGCTAGCACCACCGGTAGACAACTGGCGCTCGAGATTGAACCAGGTACCTACTTCATTGCGCACGCTGGTGTCCTTGTCGCCACTATCGATGATATTGTTGATACCGGGAAAGACGGTTACACCTTCCTCAAACTCAATACTGGTATGAACGACTTCCTCCGTACGACCATGTATGGTGCCCAACACCAGATTGAAGTAATAAATGATTTAGACACCTATCAAGATTATGTTGTCGTAGGGCACAATTGTGAGTCTGGCGATATTTTCACTACTGCTCCTGGCGACTCAGAATCCATCGTGCCGCGTACGCTTAAAACTGCTCACATTGGTGACGAGGTTCGTATTTATGACACAGGGGCCTATTGTGCCAGTATGCGCGCCCGTGGCTACAACTCCTTTCCAATTGCTCCTGAAATTATGGTTGATTAGTCGGCTGTCTCCATCGCCACTGACTTCACAAATGCCGCAATTTGCTTTTGCAGTTTCACTGCCTTGGCTTTGCTCGTTGATTCAAACATGAGCTTCACCCCGTACTCAGTCACACTCATTTTGACTGCGCCCCAGACATCACCAAAATCTACAAAGTAGCCATCAAATTTCTTGATCGTTTTTGGCTTGAGAGACACCAGATACTCATATACTTTCGCCATCGCGATATCCTTGTCCGCGACTTTAATCACTATGTCCTCGGTCTGGTGATAGACGAGGTATGGGGCCATCATCTCGCCAAAGGTCTGCCCCGCTGCCTTCGCCTCCACATATGCATCAAGGACCTCGCGTAGAGTCAGTACGACGGAATCAGTATAGAAAAAGTCACGAAAGAAAAAGTGTCCCGAGTACTCACAGCCAAACACTGCCTGATGCTTTCGCATCGCTTCTTTCACAAAGGTATGTCCGGTGCGGGCCATCACCACTTTCCCACCAGCGGCTTTGATAGTCTCGTCATAGATACGGCTGTTGAGATTAGTTGAGGCAATCTTCGCTTTTGGCTCGCGAGCCAAAATACGCTTCGCAATCAGGGCACCGATAGCGGCACTGTTGACGTAGTTACCGTGCTCATCAAGGAAGGCAATGCGGTCAGCGTCCCCATCAAAAGAGATGCCAAAATCAAAGTGGCCGTGGTCAATCTTGTCATCAAGCGCCGTTTGATTTTCGCGGAGGTTTGGATCTGAGTCCCGATTGGGGAAATGACCATCACGACGAGCAAAAATAGTATCAAACTTGATTGGAAGCTTCGCTGCGAGGAGTGGCACGATATCATGCGCCATCCCGTTGCCAATATCGGTTGCGATACGCAGACCCGCATAGTGCTTTGGCTTGATACCGGCCAGCACTCGCTTTTGGTATCCGGCGTCGATATTCTTTTTTGTAAATTTTCCTTTTTTTGCTGGTTTCGCCCACTCTCCCCGCTTCACGCGTTTGAGGATTTGAGTGAGACCATTACGCTTCGTGAGTGGTATCGCTTCAGCGTGTACGAGCTTGAGACCATTGTATGCAGCCGGACTATGGGAAGCAGTAATCATCACCCCAGGAAGGTTCATAGACCCTGAGGCGTAGTAGAGCTGTGGCGTGGCCACCATCCCCACATCAATGACATCCGCTCCCGCGTCGCGCACACCAGAAACAAATGCAGTATGGAGCTCTGGTGAAGAGAGACGCATATCTCGCCCGACGACTACCTTGGTATAGGCGAACTCTTCGACAAACGCCCGCGCAACGGCATACACCACGCCTTCATTAATCTCGTCAGGATACGTTCCGCGAATATCAGCGTCTTTAAAAGCTTTTTCGTACTGTGGAGCAAGCGGATAAGTCATACGGGAGTAGTATACCATTCTGGCCTTACCGGTAGTATTCCCCATGATTATTTCACTGGTATACTAGGCGTTATATGTCTAAAAATGTCCGTCGCTACTTCTTGGTACCAATCCTTATTTCATTATTCCTATTCGCCGCTACCTGGTTTGAGTTTGGACTGGAAGCCCTCTTCCTCGTAGTAGTACTCTCTATTCTCGAAGTGACCCTCTCGTTTGATAACGCAGTGGTGAACGCGAAAGTCCTCAAGCGCATGAGTCCGGTATGGCAGCAGCGCTTTTTGACCTGGGGTATTCTCCTTGCCGTCTTTGGTACTCGCTTTGTACTCCCTATCCTTATTGTCAGTGCCGCGGTTTTTATGTCCCCGGTAGCAGTGACACAGCTGGCACTCAATGACCCTGAGGCGTACGGCCACCTCCTTGAAAGTGTTCACGGATCAATCACCGCTTTTGGTGGTATCTTCCTCCTTATGGTGTCTCTGAAGTACTTCTTTGATAAAGCCAAGTCCGTGCACTGGATACAGAGTATTGAATCATATATGGTGAAGTGGGGTGACATCGAAGCGATTGAGATTGCCACGGCCGTCACTTTTTTGGTCTCTCTTTCCTACCTCACCCACTATGACCAAGCAAGTGTCCTGGTCGCCGGACTCATCGGACTTGTACTCTTTATTGTGATGGAAGGGATTGCTGGTTCCCTTACCCACAGCAATACCACCGTGGCAGTGGGTGGCTTCTCGCTCTTTATGTACCTCAACGTACTCGACTCCGCCTTTTCGCTCGACGGTGTCATTGGGGCTTTTGCGCTCACGACCAACCTCTTCATTATTATGATTGGTCTGGGTATCGGTGCGTACTTTGTCCGTTCGATGACTATCTACTTTGTAAAAGAAAATACCCTCACCGAATTGCGGTACCTTGAGCATGGAGCGCACTGGGCGATTTTGGGATTGGCAGTCGCGATGCTTATGAACCTGATCACCCACGTACCGGAAGTAGTGACTGGTTTGATTGGACTCTGTTTTGTAGCGTTGGCGTATGTGAGTTCGAGGAAGGTGAAAATAACGGAGTAAGTTTCGCTTTTTTGTTTTAATGGGGTCAAGTTGTTAAGTAAAACAAAAATACTTCCTTATATAACGGAAGTATTTTTGTTTTATGTCTCTGTGCCCAGGACAGGACTTGAACCTGCACACCCTTGCGAGCTCTACCACCTCAAGGTAGCGTGTCTACCAGTTTCACCACCTGGGCACTATATCTTTTCAGACTGGCTGAGTATACTCAATATTTTCATAATTTTCAAGCGCTTTCGTTTTAAATTTAAAACGCTTCTGTTTGGGTAGAAAACTGTCTGTAAAATTAATGACTCACGTTTTGCGTATCTTAGTTGATACACTGAACTCTTACTAGCTTTAACAATATGGCCAGTGATACCAAACATTCGCTGCATCTCATGCTGTAACCATGTTATGAACGTCTCGCTTGCCGACGCAAAGCTAAAGTAAAATTGAAAGCTATTATTCCAACGTCTATCTTTATAGTGATAAACAGAACCGTCTCCATCAAACACACCTCTAACAAAACTTGCAAAATAAAGAGGTGGTATCAATACTTCTCCAATTGTTTTGGATTTGTTTTGAGTGATTCCGATACTGTTGAGAAACGAATAGAACAATACGTCACTAAATTGAATATCATAGCAAGCACGTTTTCGTTTGTCTGACTTTTCTCTCATATATACATTCTTAATATCAAGGGCAGTCATAAAGATCTCAGCGAGGTCTTTATCAATAGTTGTGAATACAATATGCCGACCATCTTTTGATAAATTTCCATCAGAAACAATAAGTCCGATTGCGTAGGCAAAATTATCGGACCAAGCGATTTTAACTAACTCTTTTGGTTTTGGACCACGCTTCCCCATCTCATCATTATACCTTAACTCTGGTATATATGGTCTACCTATTACTAACTACACAAAAGCGCTCGTGGGAGCGCTTTTGTGATAAACGAAGTTAGTCCTTCTTCTCTTCGGTAGCTGGTGTCTCTTCTGGAGCAACTTCAGCAGCTACTTCCGCTGGAGTTTCTTCTACCACTGGAGTCTCTTCGACAGCTGGTGCTGCAGCAGCGAGAGCGGCTGCTTCGGCAGCGGCAGCAGCTTCAGCGACGGCCTTAGCCTCAGCATCGATGCGAGCATTGGCTTCGGTTTCACTTTCGGTAGACATTGAAACGAGAGACATGCGACGCATCTGGCGCTTGATCTCACGTGCTACCTTCTCGCGGATGTAGTAAAGCTTGGCACGACGGACCTTGGCGCGCTTCACAATTTCGATTTGCTCAATCAAGGGTGTGTAGAGTGGGAAAATCTTTTCTACCCCAACACCACTAGAGACCTTACGGACTGTGAAGGTAGCACCTGGTTCATCACCATGCTTACGTGCAAGCACAACCCCTTCAAATACCTGAAGACGTGTCTTTCCTTTATCAACAATTTTTTGGTGTACCTTAACCGTGTCTCCTGGCTTGATACCAAGTGCCTTGCGGTCTGCCATCTGTACTGGCGAGGTAACCACGCCCTGTAATGCTGTGTTCATACAATAGTAATAACAATAAATGCCTCTGGTCCGTGTAAAACGTGCCCTAATCTACCACAAGCGCCCTTATTCTGCAATACGTTCGGCCGCCAGTTCAAAGCTATGGGGCACCGGCGCTATAAAGCGTTCAAGACTCCCGTTTGGCAAAGTAAGCTCTAGCACATGGGCATGAAGGGCCAACCGGTCGAGTTCCAGATTGTTCGAAGTTTCTCGCTTTTTGCCACTATACAGCACATCCTGGACAATTGGGCGGTCAATAGCTTTGAGGTGGACACGCAATTGGTGGGTACGGCCAGTCTTTGGAATGAGCTTCACGTACGAAAAGGGTTCTCCTTCGTATTCACCGGCGGCAATCCGCTCCCAATCGGTAACGGCATTGCGCAGTGTACCTTTGGCACCACGCTGAGCCGACCGCAGACGGAAGTTCTGGGTATTGCGACCAATCGGTCGGTCAATAGTTCCCCATCGTTCGTTGAGACGTCCATAGACAAAAGCGCGATATTCCTTTTTGGCATGCCGATCATGAAACTGTGCCTTGAGGTGCGCATGGGCCTCTGCGGTCTTAGCGAGGATCATCACACCTGACGTCTCGCGGTCGAGTCGATGCACCACTCCTGATCGTTCAAGGGGTTTCCCGTCAGGGGTCGCTGTCGCCTCCCCCACTCCCTTGGCCTCCGGGCAACGCGCCAAAAACCAATCAACCAGCGTTGTATCGGCTTTTTGCCAGTCTTCATGCACAAGCATCCCATAGGGCTTGTTTACTACCAAAACCGCCCCATCTTCAAAGAGGACTACTGGCTCGGTTATATCTTTAGCATCCGAAACGACGTTTTCTATCTCCATACTGCGTCAGCATACTCATAAATTCATCTTTAGTAAATGCCGGCCAATACGTAGCAGTAAACATGAGCTCGCTATAGACTGTTTGCCACGGCAAGAAATTCGAGAGCCGCATGTCGCCACCAGTACGAATAATGAGGTCGGGGTCTGGCATTTCCGCGGTTGCGAGATGCGCGGCAAAGGTCGTTTCATCAACTGGTTGCCCCACGGCAATCGCCTCATTAACCGCTGCGATAATTTCTGCCCGACCACCATAGGAGAGTGCTACCCAGATAGTAGTGGTCTCATACATAGCACTTTCGGCCATTAGATGCCTGATTGCTTCTTTGAGTTCAAGACTAAAATCGGTCAAATCGCCAAAGACGCGGACGCGTACCTGCCAGGTATGTACCTCAGCTAACATCCGTATCGTGAAGCGTAAAAAGAGTTCCTGGAGATATGCTACCTCGAGTGGACTCCGCTTCCAGTTCTCACTGGAAAAAGCATAAAAAACGGCATGAGGGATATGTTCATCTTTTATCCACTGTGCCACTTCATAAAATTTTTCTTCACCAGCTTCGTGACCAAAAATAGTCTCAGCTTGTTGCTCGAGTGCCCAACGGCGGTTGCCGTCCATAATAAAACCAACACAGTGGGGATGAGTACCGGTGCTACTCATACTACGTAAAGAGTATCGAGAACTCTTGATAAACTTTCGCTTGGCTACGCCACTCAACCGCTACCCCATCCACCTTCGAGAGCAGTGAGCCCTCATGGAGATGTTCAACAAATTCCTTGAGTACATCCGGCATCCCTTGGGCAATCACAAAAACCGAACCGTCTGGTAGATTCTCAACCGAACCAACCAATCCCATGTTGGTAGCCGCTTGTTGGACATAGTCCCGGTACCGGACACCTTGGACACGCCCGGTCACGGTAGCATGGAGTTCTATCATAGTCACTAGTATACCTAAAAATGAGCCGCTATTGAAATATTTTCAAAAGCAGGTAGTATAGTGGCTACCTTAGGCAACTAAGTGCGGGCGATTAGCTCAGTTGGTAGAGCAATTCATTTACACTGAAAAGGTCGGGGGTTCGAGTCCCTCATCGCCCACAAAATGCCAGCGCAGACACTATCGTGTCTGCGCTGTTGCATTTTGTCCGGGCCGTCTCGGGCTAGAACCGTGGGTCGTCAAGCCCTGCCTGACAGAAGCATTCAATTTTACACTACTCTCCCGAAGCGTCTCGGGCGCGGTCCACTTCTATAATTTGTAACATGTTACTTTTTAGTACAGATGGTATTATCAGAAGACTATGTATACCAAGAAATTTATCCTTCATGACTATAAACGCTGCCCCTTTTGTATTCGAGTGCGCATTATGTTGTATCTTAAGGATATTCCATACGAAGTTGTAGAGGAACCACTTCGAGAGTGGACCGATTGGATGAAAGATTGGTCGAGTAAAAACAATGAACGACCACGAGTACCCATACTGCGTGAAATAAAAAGTGACGATAGTGAAGTTGTGTACACTGAATCGAATCAAATCAATCTCATGCTTGATGATCGAGATGGAAACCCAGTGTATACTCCAACCAAAGAATCGCCAGAGTACCAGAAAATGATTGATTGGTTTGATTGGTGCGACAATACCATGAAGCCACTTTTAGACACTTACAAATACGGCGAGAACGGTGAGTTTGATGCTAGTAAAGTACAGACACACGCTCAAGCATTGGCGAGTGAGCTCAACAAGTTAAAAACTGAATTAGTAACCGGTAATTACTTACTTGGACCAAAAATGACTCTGGCTGACATCGCGATCATTCCATTCATTCGTCAAATAATGCGCACTCGTGGTGGTGAGTTCAATTTTTCACAGTTTCCGAATGTACTGGGCTGGACACTTAATTTAACTGAAGCAGCCTGGTTCCAAACAGACGCGATGAGAGACGAGGGAGCTAGAGACGGTTTTTAGGTAGAAAACCTACCAATCTGGAGTTGTAATATATATAAGTAATTAAGAAAATTATGCGACGATACAAACTATACATTGAAGAATACTGTCCGTACTGTAACAAGGTGAGACAAGCCTTGCCGCAGCTTGGGCTTTCAGAAGAGCATGATGTCGAGATTAAAAACCGGTCTGCTGGCAATAACCGTGAGGAACTACTCGCTCTTGGAGGAAGTCCACAGGTTCCGTATCTGGTTGATACAAAAACTAGTAAGGCCATGTACGAATCTGGTGACATTATTGCCTACCTACAAGAACAAATATCACTAAACAAATAACTGTGAAAGAATATGATTTAATTGTCATCGGTGCAGGGGCTGGTACTAAAATCTCGACACCAGCTGCTCGCTTGGGCAAGAAAGTAGCCATCATCGAACAAGAAGCGGTCGGCGGAACGTGTCTTAATCGTGGGTGTATCCCATCAAAAATGCTTATCCACCCAGCCAACGTGCTTACTCACTACCGATCATTAACTAAGCATTACATCACGCCCGGACAAGAAGCGGTAGATTTTGCTAGCCTGGTCAATCGTATCAACGAAGCCATCGACCATGAGAGCGATTCAGCCGAAGTGAGTTACGACTCTATATCCACACTAGATCTCTATAAGGGTGAGGCACAATTCATTGATAACCATTCGGTGCGAGTACAAGAAGAAGTATTGACGGCACCGGTGATTGTGATTGCGGTCGGTTCTCGTCCGTCAATTCCTCCTATACCTGGTTTAGCAGACACCCCATTTATGACCAGCAAAGAAGCGTTGCGTAACACAACCTTACCCAAAAAACTTATCGTCATCGGCGGCGGCTATATTGGCACCGAACTTGGTCATGCCTACCAGAGCTACGGCACCGAAACAGTCTTCTTTGTGCGTGACTGCTACTTGAGTAGAGAGGACAAAGATGTGCGAACCTCATTTATGGAGGAATTTACAAAATCACATAAGACACATTTCGGTACGAGCAATCTGGCTGTTACTTATGAGGAAGGAGTATTTACGGTCACTGGCACCTCTGAAACTGGAGAAACCATTTCAGAGACAGCCGACGCACTATTAGTCGCTACCGGGGTAGCTTCAAACACTGACACTTTAGGGCTAAATAATACTGATATCAAGCTCACTAACCGGGGGTTTGTGGCGGTTAATGATCAGCTGAAAAGTACTGTCGAAGGTGTCTATGCTATCGGAGAATCGGCCGGAAAATTCTTTTTTCGACATAGTGCAAATTTTGAAGGTGAATATTTGTTCAATCATCTGTTTGGTAGTCAAGAAGATGCTAGAGAACCGATCAAATATCCACCAATGCCACATGCGGTGTTCTCTAGTCCTGAAATCGCTGCTATTGGTCCAACTGAAGAGGAGTTAAAAGAAGCTGGTGTGCCGTATGTAGTCGGGCGTAATGAATACCAGCACAGCGCCCAAGGTATGGCACGGTTACCGGAAGTTGGGTTTGTAAAACTACTCTTTCATAAAGAGACACAGGAGCTCTTGGCGGCACATATTATTGGCGAAGAGGCGTCAATTATGATCCATCAATTAATCCAGGCTATGCATCACAAAGCGACGCTCGATGACATACTCGCTGTGATTTATATCCACCCAACTTTACCTGAGGTGGTTCGTAATGCTGCCCGCAAAGCTAAGACGTTGTTAACTGAATGAACCCCCGATGGGGTATATTTGCAGTTCGGTATCTAAAAGTGCTGTCCGGACACGATCAGCAAAAAGCCAAGCGGCTTCTACCTCACGACTACTGACAAATCTGGTTTGGTCTCCATGAAAACCATCATGAAGTACGTTTGTGTAGGCTAGGCCGGATGTAAAGGCTGGTGTTCCAATATCGCCTGCAACAAGGTTTTTTTTATCATGAAGTGTGACACTTTTACTTGTAGTGTTGAACACCTTGAAGTCGCTAAGAGTGATAGTCGTGGTCGGCAAAAAAGAAAACGTAACGGTTTTTTTGTGAGTATGAGTATCTTTATCAGCACAACTGCATGATTCCTTATCTCGAAAAGTAATGACTGCTGAGGATTCGTCTTTTGCGAGCCCTTTACCACCCCGTAGTACGAACTTGGTCGCGTGCCAAGATGAATTGGGAAGTGTGAACACAAGCTCAAAAGCTGTTTCAGTCTGATTTTTTTCATCATGCGTTATATACCCCTCATACTGACCACGTGATAGGTGAGTGATGCGAGCATCATGTAATTGCTCGAGTGCAGTAGCTCGAGCAGACCGTATGGTTTCGGCTGACAATTGTTTTGGCATCTCAAGAGTGAGAAGTGCAAAAATTTCAAGAAGATGATTTTGCCCCACATCCCGCCAGGCACCGATTTGATCATATAACGCGATGCGATCATAGACGGTTTCAGTTTCAAGTAAGTTTATGGCGATACTATCAATTGATTTTGTGTCCCAAGCGAGCATACCAGTGTCGCCATGTATTCGAGTATGCACGATGTCATCTACAGTTGTCTTTGCAAGATAATGGTCAACTCGATACACTTGTGACTCATCGAGTGACGAACATAGTAATTGATCCAGTTTCTTAGCTGAAGCCAGGTCGGTGCCGTATGGTTTCTCTACGAACACTCTGGTAAATGAGTTCTGATTGTCACAAAGACTCACAAAATTTTGGTTTATGAGCTCAGAAATAGTCGCCTGTGTAACAGCTGGCGGAAGGGCAAAGTAATATAGTTTGTTGTGTACGATCGCGTGCTCGCGGTCGACCTTTTTTATTGTATCTAGTATTTCAGTCACTGTTTCTAGCTGTGTCACATCGCAAGAGATATAGGTGATGTGATTGATGTAGGCGTTGACAATATCTTTTGGCAGACCAACCTGTTCAAGTTCTTGGAGCAACCAGTCACGGTATGCTGCAGTCGAATACGGTTTGCGAGCCACAGCAATAAAGTGAAATGGATTTCCTCCGGCGCATGTATTGGTGAGTTCAACTAAGGCTGGGAATAATTTCTTGACCGCGAGATCTCCGGTCGCGCCAAGCATGACAAATATGGTCGGCTGTATCGGTGCTTCTTGTTTAGTTAAAATATCCATTAATTTAGTCAGTTACAGTAACGTCACCATAGAACGCAACATGACCAGTGATGACGGCCGCTCTATCACTCGGAGATTTATATTCCCACGCAGCTGCAGTCGCTACCTGGCCATCTACTACGACATCGTAGTAACTGGCGGTACCTTTCCAGGGGCAGACGGTCGTTTTTGTATTTGGCTGTAGAAGTTCCTTGTTTACAGCCGCCCAAGGAAAATAGTGGTTACCTTCAAGTTTAACCGTGTTTGTACTGTCGGCTATTAATTGATCATTAAAATATGCTTTGGCCAAGGTAATCGTATTTACAGTTATAATGAATATAGTGTACCCTAGAGTGGTAAGGAAAACATAATGCTCAACAAGAACACCTCTAGTGACAACCCACCGGAACTAGGTCTCGTGCCCTGGCGAAGAGACTTTTCCTCGGCCCTTGATGACGCTGGTAAAAGCGGTAAGCTAGTCTTGTTATTATTTCAAGAAATTCCTGGCTGTCGTACCTGCACTGACTTTGGTAAAAACGTACTAAGTAATGGTGACTTTATCGCGTTCGTAATGGAGAGCTTTATTCCAGTGGCTGTGTATAACAATCGACCAGGTAGTGATGTGGAAATTTTACAGCGATATAACGAACCGGCCTGGAATAATCCGGTCATACGCGTCGTTGACGGGTCTGGGCAAGATATTATCGAACGAATCGCTGACTGTTACGAACCTGTGTCTTTAATTAGAAAACTAAAATCGGCGCTGCCGTCTACATAAACGCTCAGTTGTAGCAACTCTCTTTCCAACACATGCCTAACTCATCTCAACAACTTACCAAAATCTTTAGAGCAATTGTCGAAGACAAAATGAACGCTCAATACACCCAAAAAGGCTGGGAGCCAGTCTATTCGGCACATCCACAAGCAAAGATTGTCATCATTGGACAAGCTCCTGGAAGAAAAGCTCAAGAAGGCGGTGTCCCGTGGGATGATCGTAGTGGCGACCGACTGCGAGACTGGATTGGGGTTGATCGTGAGACATTTTACGATCAATCACTGTTTTCTTTCTTGCCAATGGATTTTTATTTTCCGGGTACTGGTAAAAGCGGTGATTTGCCGCCACGTACCGAATTTGCGAAGAAGTGGCACGCTCAGATACTTGCGCTCATGCCTGAGATTCGGTTAAAGATACTAATTGGTCAATACGCTCAAAAATACTATCTGATGGAGACCCCAGTCTCAGTAACTGACACAATAAAGGAGTATAGAAAACATTTAAAAAACGGTATTATGGTACTACCACATCCTTCTCCTCGTAATCAAATTTGGCAAAAAAAGAACCCTTGGTTTGATAAGGAAGTATTGCCAAAGCTACGACGAGAAATTGCACGATTATTATCCTAAGGTGTAACAAAAAACCTACCAGTTGGTAGGTTTTTTGTTACACATCATGCCTAAATTGCCTGGAAGTATTCTTCAGCAATAACCATTCCTGAATCAGTGTTCCACGTCCTTTTTATTAACTCGTGCCAATCAATCTTTGAACCATCTTTCATGGTGAATCGGAAATGGAAATCTGAGATACTAGTATCATCTTCAACCCAGGATCCATGAAAAGTAATTTCATGAACTGTTTCAATGTTACCAGCAAAACTTTTCATTTTATCCACCATCTCAGCTTTAGATTCAGTTTTTGAACCGCCGTAATCAAAGGTTTTTACGTCTTCAGCAAAAAACTGTTCTACAGCAGCAACGATTTCACCCTTTTTTACTAGCTCGTTAAGTGCATCATTTCTTTCTTTAATATTCATATCTTTAAACTTATCAATACTAATATATTATGTCTCAATAACTTTATAATACAGAAAGCTTACCACAATCCCATTCGTTTTCTGAAAGAGATACTTTTGACGGAGAATGTCAATTAACCAAAGTCAAGTCTAATTTTTCATAAATTACGATAGTATTATCATGGAGGGGGACTTTGGGCGGCTGGGTACGTGGCTGTTCGCTGGCTGGAGGATCCTGATGTGTTCCTCACCACTAACTTCGGAGTGAAGCATGCACCTGAAAATTGAGAGCCAAACAGAGACATTTTCAAGTATTGGCGACCATGGCGAACCTACGCCATGCACTTCCTATGGCACTCTTTATCAAGTTAGATTCTGTATATGGAAACTATTTACCGCACTTACTTAGACATTCCGTTTGGCAGGCTGGGCTTACCAGCTAGCGATGAGACGCTGATATCTATCTACTGGGATCTTGCCTACAGTCAAACGGATGAACACATCCACAATCCGGCTGAGCGTAAACTGACGGCCGAGATAAAAGATGTGACTGAAAACGAGAATATTGTCTTGCAACAAACAGCCACTCAGTTACGTGGGTGTTTTACTAAAGACCGAAAAGAGTTTGGTTTACTCGTTGATCCACGCAGGATTGATTTCAAAAAATTAGCTGGGGAAAACCTATGCACTGTGCCGTACGACGAACAAACTGAGAAAGTGGCCGATAAAAAGAAAGCAAGATCAGTTGGTTCAGTTAACAATCAAAACCCATTGCCGACTGTCGTACCGTGTCATCGAGTGATTGACTCAAGGGGTCAATTAGCCGGTTTTGCTGGAGAAACTGACCTCAAACAGTGGTTACTTGATCATGAAACTAAAATCGATAACAAACATAATCATGACTAAGTGCGTTTTAGTTTCTGGCTGCTTGTCACATTACCGTGATCAGATTCTTGCGTATACCAAGGAAATATTTTCTGATACTGACAGTAAGGTAAACGTTTTATGGTGTATGTTTGCCACCAGCAAAGCCCAGGAGGAGACAAAATATCAAAACTATCGCACGTTGTACGACCCCTATTTCAATCAAAATCGTGAGGTGGAACATACGTTAGCTTCTGAAGAGTGTTTTGTAGAGGAGGTGCACTGGGCAGACGTGATTATCATTCATGGCGGAGGCAATAAACGACTACGAAAAATGTTACAGGCTGTAGACCTAAGCAAAACATTTAGAGATAAGATTATTGTTGCTCATTCTTCGGCGGCAAATTATTTAGCCGCTGCGGCTTGGTCGCCAGGCGGTCGAAAAGTAATCGCAGGTCGTGGAGTGGTACCAGTGAAGTTAATAACACACTATCGCTCCAGCACTAATGAAGATGAACGGGCTCCGACTGATTGGGATGTAGTGGTAAAAGCGGTTGGTGAATTCGGTGATACATCACTACCAGTTTGGACGCTCCGTGATGGAACTTTTAAAACCTGGCCTGAGAAGAGTCCCACTTAAGAACTACATGATAGCTGCGAACAACCGATTCTATCTCTGGCCCACGCAGGTTGTTTTTGAAACCATATCTCGTGTTCAGTCTGTTCATCATATGGATGTTTTAGTAACTCATAGACAGTTCGAAACAAAGTATAGTCATCGTTTTCGGCCGCTTCGATTACTTGACTAGCAATGTAATTACGAAAGACATATTTCGGGTTGACTTTATTCATTAGAGCCGCTCTTTCAGACTGAGAGATGGCCTCTGTACGTAATCTTGCAGCGTATGTATCTAGCCAGTCAAGCCACTTAGTTTTATCTGTTTCGGACACTACAGTGTAAGCATCATCGGTGATAAGTGATAAATGATTCCCTGGAGATGTTTCATCGAATTGAGATAGATGTCGCCAGAATCTGGTCATATCAAGTGGTTGTTCTTCAAGTAAGGTGAGCACCGACGCGATTAGCTCGGCGTCAGTATCTTGTGTGGTTTCTAGACCAAGCTTGTTTCGATACATGGTTTCTCGATCGGTGGCAAAACGTTCGTGATATTTATGTAAGGTGGTCTGAACACTGTCTGCATCACCAATAGCTAGAGCCAAAGCTCGTCCAAGTTGTCGGAGATTCCAGTAGGCAATATCTGACTGATTTCCGAACCGATAGCGACGGAATTGGTTATCGGTAGTATTCGGCGTCCAGTCTGGATCGAAGGCATCTAGCCAGCCGTACGGGCCGTAATCAATTGTCAAACCTAGTATAGACATGTTATCGGTATTCATGACACCATGAACAAAACCAACCCGTTCCCATTCAACCATCAGTTCTATTGTTCGGTTTACCACTTCTTCATAAAGCGCAAGATAGACATTGTCACTACAATTGGTCAGGTTTGGAAAATGAGTAGTGATGGTAAAGTCCAGTAGTTCCTGCAATCGCTCCTTATCACCACGACTTGCAAACAGCTCAAAGTTACCAAAACGTATAAAACTCTCCGCTGCTCTTGTTACAATCGCGCCTGGTTCGTGTGCTGGGTGTCCATCGTTGAGTACGTCTCGCAAAACTTTGTCTCCAGTTGTGACGAGTGCTAAAGAACGAGTGGTCGGAATTCCTAAATGATGCATCGCTTCAGCGCAGAGATATTCCCGAATAGAGGAACGAAGTACTGCTTTACCATCTGCCCCGCGTGAGTAGGGGGTTAACCCGGCTCCTTTTAGCTGTACGGTCCAAAATTGTGTCTTGCCTTCAAGTTCAGCAATATTTATTGCTCGACCATCACCAAGCTGACCAGCCCAGTTACCAAACTGATGACCGGCGTAGTTCATGGCCCAAGGTCGATAATCTGGTAATGCTGACAATCCACTCACATAATCTAGAAAGGATGAGTCATTGGAGTCAAGCCGCAGCTCATCACTGAGTTCAGAAATATGATGATGAAGCGTCGGGTCGCCGGGGTGTGCTGGATGTACATACGTGAAAAACTCCGCAACTGGCCGAGGGTAGTTCTCTGTTTCAGGATCTCCTGTTAGTTGTTTTATGAAAGTTGGTTTGATAGTAAGCTCTGGCATAGTTTAACGAGCCAGCGCCTGAATGATATTGTCGTAGAGTTCTTGGTGAGTAGACGTGTCGAAGGCCTCGTTATTATTTTCTTGTAACAATGCCCAGAGATAATTAGCGGTTTGTTCAAGTTCCTCGTGCATATTGTCTTGTGGATCGTAGTTGTCAGCGTCATCACTCGTGTTTTCGTGATCATGGAGATTTATTGGACTGTCTGGATCGTCACCCAAATCCACAATGGCCGCCACGGCGTGTAGCCCCCAATGTGGATACTCTTCAGCTACATTTTTTATTTGTTCGAGTAAATCGCTCAGTTCAAGCCCGTTCTCAAGTTGTTCTCGTACCCAAGTTGGGGTTTGCTCGCGCGCCCCTTTGTCGTCTAGAAGACAAGCACAGAATTCATTGAAAGTATTATTTTGTTCGTTCATAGGGTGATTTTACTATAGTGTATTTGTAAAACAAACAGCGTGCGGCTGGAGGCCGCACGCTGTTTGTTTTATGCTTCTTCCGGAGTTAGATAACTATCAAAGTAGATTGAATGACAGGTATAGCCTCCAGGGTTGTTTACCAGATAATCTTGGTGGTAGTCCTCAGCCACCCAGAAACGTCCTTGTGGTTCAAGAGTAGTCACCACCGGATCTGACCAACGTTCAGACTCATTGACGATGTCGATCATTTCTTCGGCAATCGCTTTCTCTTCGTCATTGGCGAAAAAGATAGCGCTGCGGTAACTCGATCCACGATCGTTTCCCTGTTGATTGAGTGTCGTTGGATTATGAATCTGGAAGAAGAAGTCAAGCAATTTCTTGTAACTTGTCTTTGTTGGATCGTAAGTAATCTCAACCGCTTCTGCGTGACCTGGATGATTTCGATAGGTTGGGTTTTCATTTTGACCGCCAGTGTACCCAACTTCGGTGTCAATCACGCCTGGCTGCTCACGGATGAGGTCTTCCAGTCCCCAGAAACACCCTCCTGCTAGTACTGCTTTTTTGTAGTTCTTTTCCATGTCTATGTTGGTTATCTTTTAATCAAATTCAGGCGTTGCACCCTGTGCTAATTTCAAACGTGTCCACACGTTCATATTAATGATGATAGCGGCGAATGTTGCAATGTCTTTCGTAGAATAAAACTTGGCTAAGGCATCATGTTTCTCTTGGAAGTTATCATCGTACCCTTTACACAACGCATCGGAGTAGGTGAGGACAGCTCGCTCCTTTTCGGTATATAGTCTGCTCGTTACCCAAGCACTAATTCCATCAATCTTGGCTGAATGAATGCCAGCCTCCCGCGCTTTTTCAGTGTGAAGGATCACACAGTACGAACACTGATTTTTTTGAGCGACTCGTAAACGAGTTAGTTGGGCTATCTGCGTATCAACCGGCAAATCAGCATTAAAGCCGTACGCTTTAGCCATCGCCTTAGCAAAGTCATGGAAGGGAATATCGTCCGGATTAAAGCGAGAGTCTTTGAAGGAAATAGTCTTTTCTTCCATAAACTAACTGGCTTGATGATCGAGACAAACACCGTTAATACAGTATCTATCATGACGACCAAAGTCTCTTTCACCATCGCCAGTACGCTCAGGACCGTCTGGGAACACATGTCCAAGATGTGCGTCACAGTTAGCGCAGCGCACTTCTGTACGACGCATGCCATGACTATCATCGTCAATATACTTAATGGCGTCTTTACTTACTGGATCAGTGAAGCTTGGCCATCCGGTGCCGGAGTCAAACTTTGTTTCCCCGTCAAATAACGCGGCGTTACACACTGCACAGCGAAACATACCTTCTTTATCGGCGTGTAATAGCTCACTACTACCCGGAGCTTCAGTACCACCTTCTCGAGCTACCCTGTAGAGTTCTGGGTTATCATCCCTAAGCTGTTTGTCTGTTTTCATACTCTATTTCATTTATTTTTAATACTCTAATTATACCAAAAACTGTCAAGTACTGCTTCTTTAAAGTGAGGATGCTATAGTGTGCTGTGTATGCATGATTCCTCAGTACTGTCGTTGCTTGTTTTTGTTGTTATTGGTCTTGTGACTTTAAACGCTATTTCTTACTATGCAAATAAACTGATTTCCTTACCAAACATCATTTGGACGCTCCTATTAGGAGTAACGTATGGCTTGGCAGTGCAGCTAACAGATCTCCCGTTACCAGAAGTGAGCCTTAGTCCGGAAGTCGTACTTTTTGTATTCGTGCCGCTCTTGGTGTTTGCAGCAACACAAAAGATCTGCCTGTTTCATTTTCGGAAAGTGGTACCGGCCGCCAGCTTGCTGGGTACAGTTGGTATTGTCATCAGTATGGGAGTGATTGCGTCGGTGCTGCACTTTGGATTTGCGTTTGATTGGCTATCATCGTTACTGTTTGGCGTCATAATGTCAGCCACTGATCCACTCGCCGTTGGCGCACTGTTGCATGGAAACAAACACACCTCACCTGACACCAAACTTTTGATTGAAGGAGAGTCTATTTTAAATGACGGTTTTGTGGTTACTGTGTTTGGTATATTGTTGGTGTTGTTGCTGGAACAAGAAGGGATCACTTGGACCACCAGCACAGGATTGTTTGTCAGTCACGTCGCTGGAGCGTTGCTCTTGGGTACAGCCTTGGCAAGAGTAACGCGTTGGCTCTTACGTGTATGGCATGAAGAGCATTTTACCTTTCAAATAAACCTCACCGTTGCCTTAGCTTTTGGAAGCTATCTACTGGCCGAACATCTCGGATTTTCTGGCATTTTGGCAGTGTTTGCGGCGGCGTTGGCTTTTGGGTACAAACCGGGTCCAAAGAACCGACAGATTGATGTCCGTAACTATGTCTGGGAATACTTTGAATACTTAGCCAACGCCGTGCTCTTCTTTCTTTTGGGAGCGAGTTTTATGGCGGGAATAGCATCTGTCGGTATGGCGATACCGCTACTGCTTGTGTCGCTAGCACTTCTATTTTTTGCCCGCTTGGTTTCAATTGGTATATTGTGGCCGGTAGTCGCGCGCATGTCGCTTACACTTACAAAGATTGACTTCTGGCTGCTCAATGTCGCTGGTGCTCGGGGTGCTGTATCGGTAGCGCTTATATTGTTACTGCCAGCTGAATTTGCCTACAAATCACTATTCTTAGGATTAGCATTTTATATGATCCTATTCTCATTGCTAGTCTATCCACTGATAACAAAATGGCTTTTAACACGTAATGACATGTAACTATGTACGGAATAATTAACACCAAAGCACCTGATTTACAATTTACCGAATGGCTTAAATCGGACAGTACAAAGGCGGATAGACCACTGACACTTACTAACCTTGGTCTTGGTCAAAAGCCACTTTTACTATTTTGTTTTCAATCGTGGTGTCCTGGTTGTTATTCTCACGGTTTCCCCGCGCTACAAAGAGTCCTAGAAAACAGACCAAAAGACCTTGCCGTAGCGGTGATTCAAACTGTGTTTGAGGGACATGACGTAAACACGTTTGAGAAGTTGGTGGAGACCAGAAAACAGTACGATATTGAAGTTCCATTTATTCAAGACAGTGGGGCCAATGCGCCTGACGGCCGACCGCAAACGATGGTCGCATACCAAACTGGCGGTACGCCATGGTTTATTGCTATTGATAAATCAGGGATTGTTACCTATAACGACTTCCGACTACAGTAAACAATAATCACACAATGGACCCTAACTGCAAAACAATTAATGAAGTAACCAGAAGCAAATCCAATCGCTTTATTGATCGGTTTGTCTACGTCGTTGCCTTTATTGGTCCAATTATGACGCTGCCACAACTTAAGGTCGTGTGGATTGATCATTTAGTCGAAGGATTATCGCTCTGGTCATGGGGTACGTACTTCTGTTTGTCAGCTTTTTGGCTATACTACGGAATTTCACGTCAAGACAAAGCCATTATTTTCTCGCAAATATTATGGCTCATGCTCTATGCGGCGGTGATTGTTGGTGTTGTGTACTTCAAATACTAACAGCAACTCACCTCAAAGACACCTTCTTCTTACTCAATACAATCTGTGAAGTAACACAGGAAAGGACGGCACGTTTTTCTTCAAACGTGCCGTCTTTAAGTAAAAACTTAACGTAGTCTTTCACGTCAATATCACTTACTGTAATCTTAATATTCTCACCAAGGAGTGACTTGCTAAACTTCTTATACCTTGTTACTTCTTCTCGCACTTTCTTTAAAACACTTGTTTCACTGAATGTAGTTGTATCAATCAGTGCTTGTAATTGCTCTATAAGTTCAGTTTCGTTTATATATCCGCACTTGCAGTGTTTATCTCTCGCCTTGGTACAGCCGTAATAGACGTGTGTATTAATTTTTCCATTCTTAAGCTTTTTGTATTTCTCGTCAGCACTAATACCTGAACCGCATAATCCACACGTCATCAACTTGGTAAAAGCAAACTCTTTTCCCTGCCGTGTCTTTAATTCGTTACCTTTAAGTTGTTCTTGTACTAAGTCAAACAACTCTTTCGTGATCAGCGGTTCGTGTTTACCTTGATACCAATTACCACTATTACGAGGGTACTCGAAGACACCGTAGTAGAAGTGGTTTTCGAGCAGTCGATAGATGTTACCGAGACTGAGTGGTTTCTTGCTTGGTAATGCTGTGAAGTTAAGTTCAAAGCGAAGCCAGTTGTACAGCTTACGACCTGACCACTTTTCATATGCCACCTTCTCAAACATTTTCTTAATGACTGGTGCACGTTCTGGGTCAATTAACGTCTCACACTTCCGATCCATGCGTTTTTGCTTTACATATCCGGTAGGTGCTGGAGCTGGCCACAACCCCATCTCCACCCGCGTCTTAAGTCCACGCTTCACATTGATACTCTTGTTATCGTTCTCAAGCTTCGCTTGCGAACAGAGAATCATTAAGAGAAACTTTTCACTCGGGTTGTTGGTGAATGTTTGCCCATTAGCTCTGATTTCGACCAGTAGCTTTTGATCCATGAGGTCAACTAACTCACCAAGGTCTCCAGCGTTACGACTCAAACGGTCTGGATGCCATACGATAATGCCGTTGAATTTACCTTGTCTAATATCTTCAAGAATTTCTCGAAAAACTGGTCGTTGACCTGACGCTTTCGCAGAGTGTGCCTCACGTCGTACTTCAACAATATCGAGATTCTCACGAGCTGCCATTTCCATCATCTCTTTGACTTGAGAGTCAATACTCAATACTTGTCGTTCTTCTGATTCAGTACTCTTGCGAGCATAGAGAAGATATTTAACGGGTGCAGTTGGTGGTTGTATTTGCTGTCCTAACTTGGCAGATATTTGTGCGGTTTCCATAAGTAATTAATGACAGAATCGCACGAAATGCATAGCTATGCAGAACAACCGATACATCGCATACTCGCATCTCGCCCTTAGCAACTGCATATTTTGGCGATATTATGACGTGCGTAATAGCAAAGTTTGAGCTATTATGTTCATCACAACACCTAACCCAACGACTCTGTCGTTGGTATGGTTCACAAATCCCACGCGAGTAGAAACGGCCACATAAGCCGGCACTTACTCGCGTGGGTTCATATCCGAAAGGATATGGGATAGCTTCCGAAAGGTCGCTGTCGTCGGTCTTGTGTGGCCATTTGTGTTCCTCAAGATTTTTATAATTAAAACCCACGCGAAATTATGGAAACAAAAGAAACTAAAATCACTCTAGGTTTAATAGTCGGGTGGATACTTGGCGTATTAGTCGGTATCGCTGGAGTCGGACTACTCTTCACTGAGCCAGTGCCCGGCATATTATTTCTCTTACTAGCACTAGTGTTGTTGCCGCCAGTGAACCGAATGCTGAAAGAAAAATTTAATCTGTCACTCTCAGGTGGTGTGAAAGTCGTATTAGTAATTGTTCTCTTTGGTATTGCTGGCGCGACCATGGATACTGAGTCAACTTCTACTAGTAATCCAGTTGTAGAAAATACGCCTCAAGAAGTGGTTGCAGAATCAGAAGCGGATACTGAATCAAGTGAGAATGTAGATGAACCAGAAACGGTCGTACAAGAATCCGCTGATGTTGTAGTTGAAACAAACCCTGAGCCAGTTGTCGAAACACTAGTAGTAACCCAAAACCAACCCACTCTAGGTGAAAAACAAGCGATCCGAGCCGCACAAAACTACATCGACTTTAGAGCTTTTTCAAAATCAGGTCTCATCGAACAATTAGAGTTTGAGGGGTACTCACGCACTGAGGCTGAGTATGGTGTAGAAAACATCACAGTAGACTGGAACGAGCAAGCTGCTTTGTCAGCTAAAGCATATCTTGAATACAGTAATTTCTCTCGAAGCGGCCTCATTGAACAGTTAAAGTTTGAAGGATTCACTACCGCACAAGCTCAATACGGAGCAACAGCTGTCGGATACTAGTGACGTCGTCGTCTTCGACTTTCAGGGGTATCTACTGTTTGAATCCGTTCTTTAGCGGCTGGCGTTAAACAATCAACGTCTTGCAGAACATCACGATAATCGTGGTACCAGCAGGTGCTGTCTTCGATTGGTCCAGATCCGAAGAACGCAATCAGGAATGTACTTTCTCTGGTAAATTCTTCAACTATTTTGTGAATCAGAAGTGAAAAAGCATCAGCCAGATCGTCATGCTTTTCAACACCAAACCCTACCATCTGCTCGATGAGACGTTCACAGCCTTTATCTGGAAACAAGATGGTGCCTTTCTGAATCATAGAGGATGTCAGTGCAAGTCGTGTGCGCTTATCATTTTTAGGCTTTACTGAGATTGCCTTTACTCCCTGTGAGTCGAGCATTTGTGGCAAGGCATCTTGGTAAGCAACACTTTCAACAATTAACTCATCATTGCGACCGGTTAAGTGGGTGCTACTGTGATGCTTCATTAGTTCCACTTGCTGAGGGAACGTCAGTCGCTTATTGACTAAGTGTGGTTCGATAAAGATACGTAGTGCTTCGTTGCGACCAAATATTCGTGCTGTGACCATGGCGGTACAGTCGGCTGTGTCTTTTTGTGAGATGGCGAGATCAACACCAGTATAGGTAGCCCGATATGCTTTGCTCGATTCTGGCGGTATTTTGTCAGCATAGTAATAGCACAGCCACTCAGGGTGAATAACTTGGTCATCATCAGGAATAATATTGAGGAGATATTCTCGTTGCCACGCAATCTCGTCACCAATCTTTTTACGCTCTTTTTCGATTGATGTTAGAGTCGGAAACTTCCCTGGCCAGGCAGATTTATTATCTTTCGTAACCAGTGCACAAGACATGAACGTACCGTCTAACTCTTGTTTCATAACTCGGTCACGTAGTCGCATGAGGAGTGAGTCTTCGTGTAGCAGGTTTCCGATTACAATCAGTCGAGTACTTTGGTCACCAGCTGGAATCACGTCACCAGTAAGCCATTGATATGTTTTATTACGACCCTCACGGGTTTTGGTAGAAGCCACATCCTCCACGTCGTCACAAATGAATAAGTCCGGTCGGTGCTGATGATGACGCAATCCTCGAATACTTTGCTCAGATGAAGCAACGGTGATACGGGCTTTAGTGTTCGAGAACACAATGGAGTGCGAACCCCACTCATCAGATTCCTCACTAAACGGCCCAAGGTCGTTCTTAAGGAGCTGATTATTCTCCAGTTCGTTGCGAATATTCATCATGTGTTGTTTGGCTTGCACACGAGTCTGACAGAAAATAATCACAAACTTCTTTTGCTGTTGACCAAGAATTGACCAGATCGGAAACGCAGTGGTCACAATCGTTGACTTACCTGAGCCACGAAACGCCACCACAAACAAATTCTCATCAGGTTCGTTCTCTAGCTTGCCAATCAAGTCACGCTGAAAGTTTGCCGTTGGAAACTGCACGTAATGAGCAAAATAGAAATGGAAGAAGTAGTTAAAGCTTCCACCCATAATCTGCTGACGCACCACCCGGTCTTTCTTCATTGATTCAAACAGTTCTTCAGTAATGGGGTTATTATTTTTCATAATCATGATCTTTAGATGGAATAATTTTGGCCATTTCGAGTGCTTTGCGGACAGTGGCCTCTTGTTCAGGACTAAGTTCTTCAATCTCACCAATACGAGTGACTTCAAGCTTGTCTTTGTATGCCGGATGACGTTTATTGAGCCAGAAGCGAACAGCTGAGAAGTTCTTCTCTTTAATCAATTGAAGGAGCTGACTTTCACTCATGTCATTCACAAACTCCACACCGTCAGCTAAGGCTTCATCAAACTGCTTAGCAAAATCTTTGTCTTCACGTTTCCAGCGATAGACAGTATTGCGAGAGACGCCAACCTTCTCGCACGCCACCTGCACGATTGGTACTTTGCGTAACTCTTCGAGGAACTTCTTTGAATACTTAGGCTTTTTCATAGAAGTGTTTGATTAACTGGGCTTTTTGTCCAGTGAGTTTCTCGTATCGACGTCGCACTACTTCACAAAACACCGGATTTTGCTCAATGGTGTGTACACGACGACCGAGTGACTCAGCTGCTATTAAAGTGCTACCCGAACCAGCGAAGGAATCAAGAATGATATCGTCAGGCTTGGTACAACGCTTGATGGCTTTCTCATGTAGTGACGGTGGTTTTGAGGTTGGGTGTTCGTATTCGCTAGCTTTCAGACGCTTGGCTGTCCAGACGTTGTGCAGGTCTTCGAGTAACTGGTTGCCGGTGCCAAGTTCAGGATTTAAGACTTCAGTCGCATCTTTCACTGACTCAGTTAGGTATGGAGACCCAAGCGTGCCGTATACGCACATCTCAACAACTTTGTTGAAGGCAACGGTTGGTGTTGGTGACGCGTTATTCTTTAGCCAGATATTGAGACGGCGGTTCTTGATATCGAGTTCGTCATAGAGGGTCTGGAATACCCACACCCATGCTTCGTCGCACCAATAGAAGACATGAGTATCCTTGGTTGTGACTGCCAGCGCGGCTTCGAGTGTTTGCTTGATAAAGGCTTTGTATTGCTCCGGTTTCTTGTCATCATCGACCTTTCCACCGTATGAAGCTTTATTGCCGACACCTTTGTCGTAGTCCAAATTTATGTTGTATGGCGGGTCAGAGTATATGAAGCTAGTCTTGTCCTGTCCGAACAATGCCTTGACTGCTTCACTATCAGTACAGTCAGCACAGAGAAGTTTGTGCTTTCCAAGCACGAGCAGGTCACCAGATTCGATATCGGTGTCCTTAGCTTCTTCGACTGCCGTTTCTTCATCAAAACTGTCATCTTCAGCTTTTAGGTCCTCGTCCCAGAACGAAGCGAGTTCGAGGTCGTCAAATCCAGCATCAGACAGTAATTCGAGGTCAAAGCTCTTGAGTGCTTCAAAATCCCAGTCGCCAGTGACTTTGTTCGAGGTGATCAGGTATTGCTCGTATTCTTTCTTGGTGAGCTTACGGTTGGGTACACGCACATCAATCTCCTCGTGACCACGGTCGAGTAATTGCATCACCTTAAGACGTTGATGCCCTGCAATCACCTTATTGTCGGTATCGATTGCTGGTATCTCGACCAAGTTAAACTTTTCAAGGCTTCGTTTCAGCTTCTTGAGTTGAACATCGCTTAGAGTACGGGGATTGCGCTCGTACGGGACTAAGTCGTTAATAATACGAGTTTCAGTGTGCCAAATTAGCTTCTTCATATTGAAATACGCTTACCTAATAAATTGGTAAGCGTATTAGACACTAGACTGTATCGTTTCTTGGTTACGAGTTATCGGACGATATCTCTTCACCAATACTGATACTGAGTTTCTGCTTTGTGAGACTGACGATCTTTTTAATATTAGCGATGTCCATATCATCGTCCCTAGTCTCTGCATAATAGAGGGAATAGGATATCTCTTCTAGAGGACGCTTATCACCCCCAGCTCGCATTTCACGGGCTTGGTTGTACAGTTCGAAGATACGATAATCACGGTCAAAATTCTTCCACTCTTGGTTACGATCTAAACCAGTGCGATACCATGCCTGTTCTTTTTTAATAAAACCCCAGTTACTAACAATATCCTCTTTGGTCGTCCATGGAAAAATCCGTACATACATTTCCATCTGGCTTGTCTTTTCATTACGCCTGTGATTCACCACCACTGATTGACTGAGAATCTCATCTCTACCTAGGAAGATGTAGTAGGTGAGAAAACCTATAAACTCTTTATCTTTGGGATCAAAATCGTACTTAGCTGCCACATCACGTAGATATGAACCGTATATGGGTGGCACTAATTCAGATTTTTCTCGCTCGTACTCATCATACTTTTCAACACCATATATCTTCTTATCTTCAGGGTTTGCGTACTTATGCCACAACACTTTTACCTCTGCTGATCGATCACGTTCACTCCAAATCTGCCAAAATCGCTCGTTCCATGCGAGATAGTCCTTATATGAATCAAAACCGTTTTCTGGTACAGGTACACCATATTTTGCAAACTGGTCTTTGAGCCACTGAATATCAAGCTGAAAAGCCTGATTTTTAAGCAGGGCTTTGATTTTGTAGTATCGCTGGTCGTATACCGGCTTGGACATTTAATAACTATACTCTCGTTTTAACTACGAAACACTATCTAGTAACTGACTACACTGAGAATACCCTTATTTTTAGTATAATTGACATATTCTCAGCATCGGGATGTTATGACAATATGGAAGAAAATCAGAATGAAAACAAGAAATTCACACTAAAGCAGCGGTTTTTACTGTTTGTTTTCCGCTCACAGCAATTAGCTCGTGCTTGGTTGTTGCAAAAGAAGAAGTTGGCGATTGAAACAGTAGACACATTTTATTTTCAGGCTCTTATTTTCACCATATTGCTGTGCGGTACGCACTACGTGTTAGAGCTGTACAAACTACGCTTCACCGAAGATCAACTGATTAGTATTGGTCTAGCGGTCGCTGGAGTAATTGGTGCGTCTATCGCTATCGTTTTCTCGTTCTCTACATTTATTCTCCAGAGTACCGCTGATCTGTTCTCAACACAGTACCTCAACAAATTCATTCAGGATAAAAATGAAAAGTATATCTTTTGGAGCTTAGTAGCACTGACATTTGCATCAACCCTTGTCCCGATCTTTGCGTTTAGTGAAACTTTCGAGGTTTTACTAGGCATTCTGTCTATAGCTTTTCTGCTCATTTACTCACTATACAAACAACTTCGTCAGCGCATTAATCCTGAGACAACGCTCAATAAGATTAAGGGTGATGCTTTTTATCACTTGCAGTACGCACGGCGTGAACTAGAGAAACAGGCAAATATACAGAACAAGATTTATGAACAAGAGGAACGAGAAGAAAAGCTGACGTTAGCAATTCAATACAAAGCGTACCCTCAATGGAACGCACCGACACTGGAGAATGTTAAATATTTATATGAGATTGGGTTACGACTTCTTTCAAAGAATGAAATCAACTCGTTCAATCTGACACTTAAGTACATTCATGACGTGTATATTGAGCACCTACGATTACGTAGCGAGCAAATTATGTGTGTACCGGCTAGCTTCTGGGGTACATACACATTTGAGGATGAGAATTTCACTTCTTCGACATTAGAGTATCTTGAGTCAATCAGTCATCGCTTGATACAGGAAAAGCGAAAAGAGAACATCTATTATCTGCTCACCGTCTACGAAAGTATTCTCGGTGCCGCCCTGCAGTTCAAGTATGCAGACCAGAATATGTACAACCAAGGTGAGAACCCAATCCTAAGTTTAGTATTGGGCTACTATATTGGCTTCATCGACAAGCTCACCGAATCAAACGAGCGGGATTGGATTTGGGAGTCGTTAAAGTCACTCACTAAGGTATCTAATGGTGTACTAGGTAAAGGGTATAACCACTTTAACCACAATCAAATCAACGATGTTATCGATCGAATCGTAGTACATTGTTTGAAAAATAATCAGCCCGAAAGCTTAACCAAGCAAGCTGTATCGGTGTACCTCAGTCAGGCGAAGGTTGGCTGGAATCAATATCCAGATGAAGAAATATTCTGGCAGGATTTGTTCAAGGGTCTCCAGAAGAGTACGCTAGCATTAGCAATTTCAAGCGAGATGAATCTCACATCGAGCGAGCTGTATCTCGGTTTTAACGAATGGCTTACGCTTGTGTGCAATACTATTGTTGGGTTAGAAGATGGCGAAGACAAGCAAAGAGCATTTGATGATTTTATTGCACTACTTGAGCGATGGAGTGATTACTTACTCGATTTTGCTTGGGCTACTGGTCTGGAAAATAAACAGATGGGTCTGCAAATTATCCAAGCAGTTAATTGTAATTTAAGAATTATATATTTCCTCAATAATAAGTTCGATAAAGATATAGCTGGTCTATATCGAACTCAAATGAATATTCTCAGCTGGTATTTCCATAATGTTGAGGAAGTTGATAGTAGTCATTTGTTTAATTTAGAGATTGTTCAGGAAACTCTTATTAACGAAGTGCGGAGTAACTTAAGCGAGAATTTTTTTGATCCGAAGTTTGCCATTGAGCTATACATCCAGCTGGTGAAGAATCACTTTGATAAGGTGTCGCTGGGACACGGATACAACCATCCGCGAGTAATTAAAAAGCTGGTTTATCTTGGACTACTATTCCAAAAGTACGGAAAAGACTCGGCGAATTTGGTCGAGCTAATAGATAATTTGAATAAGCGATACATAATCTTGAATCAAGATTATTGGAAAATGAAGAAAGAACATCCAACACTTTCAGGTCCTACCATGCACCAACTCTGCGTAGAACTCCATGAACTAGAGAATGACTTGTTCTCGTATAACAGAAGCGTGAATCACGGAGCTAAGATGATTTTAAAACATGAAATAACTCAGGAAATCTGGGATGAGTTTGTAGCAAAGATTGAATGGTGTAAGGGTATTAAGTACGAGACACGAAGCTCTCTTTTCTAAGACTTATGGAAGATTGATTTATCCCACGAAAATTACTGCGGAAGTTGATTATTGGGCTTTTTATAGTTGCTCTAATTTGGGGAGTAGTGAGTGGTGACATGGCGAATACTGGAAAGTTGATTATGGAAGGAACAAAGCCTTTGGCTGAGCGAATTGAGAAGCGATTACTGCGAGTATTCGAACGAGCGCTGAATGTTCAGGAGGAAGAAGAAAGTGACAATGGAGTGTAACGTTACAGTACTGCGATCAGTGTAACTTTTGTCACTTTTTGTATAACGAATTCGAGCTAGTACGACTTGCTTCAAAATGAAGCGTCTCGTGCTAGCTCGACTTGGCGGAGAGAGAGGGATTCGAACCCTCGAGGAGCTTTCACCCCTAAC
>JACCDV011223410.1_pt1 | contig 47430 bp, 35 predicted proteins | sample 7446131 | NCBI WGS metagenome assembly JACCDV01 (sample SAMN15323448, study PRJNA562643) | freshwater metagenome | isolation source: river surface water | place: USA:Blue River Watershed | collected 2017-08-17
GGGGCCACGCATTGGCAAGGTATTAGCCATGCTTAGCCCGAAATCTAACAAGAAAGAATTTAATCAGCAAGGCACAATGGCGGGTTTCTTCGGCACGGGTAAATTTACTATTTATTCAGGCTGTGACAAGGTGGAGATGATCGTTAATAATGGAAAAGAGGCCTATGTTTTTGTGATGTCGGTTAATGCCGAGGAAGGGGCGGTTAGTTTACAGCGCATTGGTGTCATCAATAACCTTGAAGGATTATCGACGGGAGTTACAGTGCGGCGCATTAAAAACAATAATAATGTTTTGCCTGAATTAGAGCAAATGATTAGCCAGCGGCAATGGAAGGTTTTTGCCGGTATGCTTGAGTCGACCCAGGTGGTGCTGGAGAAATTCAAAGAAGGCAAGGTTCAAGAAGATATTGTCAGCGTTGCAGGCAAGGAGATGTTGGTTGACCTGCCTTTCCAGCTAAATAAAGCAGGGGCAGGGAAGCAGATGTTGTTTGAGGTCACCGCGGCCAATGATTTACCGCGCCTGCGCGTATGGTCAACCACGGATCAGGAAATGCCCATTCAGATTGTAGATAAAAAAGGATTACGCGTCGAGGATTGGCATTTAAAACAAGAATTGTTTGCGTTGATTCCTAAGCATTTGTGGCGTTATATTGAGCAATTACGTTTAGTTGTTCAGATTCCGTTACCGTTAATTCAAAATCGCTCTTCCTTTGAACGGGAGGGCGAATATATGAAACAACTGCAGGTTTGGATAACTTCTGCTTTTTACCAAGTTTTGGTACGGAAACAATTGGAGGATAGGACATTTTTTATTGAAGGCATGCCCCGTGATTGGGAAACTAATAATCGGTCGTATTATTGGGATAATGCCACCCAGCAGGCCACTGTTGATTATCAAACGGATCCATCCACGGGGCGGCATCTTTTTGATGCTGTTGGGGATATCAATGCCTTATTGGAAGAGCCGCAGGTTGCTTTGCCGCAAGGCCGCTTTGAACAGCTATACGCAGATCTTTTAACAGCTAAGGGATGGTTTGAGGGTCAAGACCAGGGGGATAGTCGATTAACGGCCAGCCGACGGGAAAGCTTTGTTCCTTTTATTTCTAAGACAAAAGCTCGCCTTAAGGAAGGCAATGTGATGAATCTGCTGTTAAGGCGGCAAAGGGTGATGGAAGAGATCAACCCTGCAACGGCAAGGGCCTTTGCTGAGGCTGCGGGATTGACAGAGAGAGATAGAGATCAAATGTATGCCTATAATGATAGAGATTTCTTGGGACGCGTAGACCAGGCTAAAAGGACGGCACAGAAAATGACACATGAGCAGATGGTCAAGCCACGGTTGGATGACAATGACCGCCTGCTTTTGGTGTTTGGCCAAGAGATTGCCGCTCGATTTGGTTTTGAACCTAAGGAAGTCTTTATAGCAAAAGAAAATGTGCTTTTTTCAGGCATGTTTCAGTTATCTCTTAGCGGCAAGCGGATGTACCTTAATTCACAATTAGCAGTGATTATTGAACAGTATGGTGGTGAAGGAAGTTTGCATGATCCAACAAATGTTGTCTTTCATGAGCTTGGGCATTTGTTAGAGGCTATTGAGAATATTCAAGTTTCCAAGATGCCATTAGATGATATCCGAACGGCTTTGTTGACTGGACATGATTCATATACCCATGACGACCGGTTTAAAGAATTAATGCAAATGGGGGCTTTCCGATGGTTAGTGGCTCATAGTGTGGAGGAGGGTATAACAGCCAGCGCGGCGATGATTTCAGATCGCAGCGTATCCCGTAGAGGTTTCGTCGCATCCCTAGGTGTAGCAATATCATCAGCCTTGGCAGTTGGGACGATCAGTCTTGGGGATCCTGATATGAAATGGCTAGATATATTTATTCGTGGGCATTTGCATGCCAAGGATCGTTCGTGGCATCAAATTAATGATTTATTTGCACAACTTAAAGTTCGTAAATATGTGGCTGGAGAAATAACAGAAGGCGAGAAAAAAAGGATCAATGAATGGGTCAGCGCGATTATTCGCGATAATGCAGAAGGGCTATCAGATTTGCGTCATGATGTAACCCTTCTGGAAGATAAGGTAGCCCAATCATCAGCGACTTGGATGGCGGGGGTTGAGCATTCGCCACAGGACTTGAAGTATGTCGAAGAGGTGATGAGCAAAAAAGAGATTATTCGGGCAAATCTTATTGAATACAAGGCGTATGGCCTGCCCATTAACTATGTTGAAGATCTTTTTCTCTTATTTTGTGGGGATGCACCTCAATATCTTAAATATTTTCCAAGAAAAGAAGGTCCCAGTAAGTATGAGATTTTTGCTTTGGAAGCCGATGAGCATCGCCAAGTGCATATGGCGCTTAATAAAGATAGGGAAGATTTAATATTGAGTGTGGCTAAAGCATTGGGGATTCAGCCAAGACAAAGATTAAGTGGGGAGGTGGCTTGGGAACAATTGGTCGAAGCTATTGTTAAAAGGGGTAAGGGGTTGGTGCTTGGATCGAGGGAGTATCAAATTTATGCGCAATTTGTTGGGATGATGCAAGATTTTAATAAAGAGGAGCTTCAGATTGCTGCTAAGCGCGATGAGATCATGGTAGAAAATGTCTTGAGACAGTTGCGGGCAGAGAAGAATAAGAATCTGATGGTCTTTACTGGGTTTAGGCATACCGAGGTTATGGAGAAGGCGATTAAGCTTAAGCTAAAGGAAGAAAATATTTTAAGAAGAGTTGAGGTAAATAGTCGGGCGATGATTGTAAGCCTTCTCGTTAATCCGGCGATGATGACAATTGATGGCATAGACAGAATTATTCTTAAGAAAGATAGATTTTGGCCAGTTGAATATAATGGAGAGTTTGATACTGCTATTAATGAAGCAAGGAATACAGTATTAGCTTTGCCAGAGATTCAAAGTATTATTGATGAGAAGCTTGGTGGCAAAAAGAGTTTTAATAGAGATATTGCTGTAGGTGGCAAAGAGAAACTATTTGCCAAAGCAATTGGCACAGCTCTAACATCTGTTAATACAGCAAAACAAAGTTCAGTGCTCATGCAAGATGCTATTTTTAGGAATGTGTTGCTGCAAGATTTAAAAATAGCCATTATTTTAAGGCGCCAATTCTTAAGAGAGCAAAGGATGCAGCTTATTGTTGATGAATGGGATATTAGTGAAATGCAACGATTTATAAAAGAAGAGTTAGCAGACACCGCTAGGGCTGAGCAATGGGTATTAAATTATTTGCAAAAACATTGGGACATAATAAATGAGGGAAAGGCACTTGTGCAAAAAGAGCAAATAACAATAGCGAATCTAAGTGGGAGGATAGAGGAAAGGTTTAGAAATTTTGAGGGCGTATTTGGGATGTTGTTTCCCGGAGATAAATTTACAGATTATGTTTCGAAAGAAGCACTTGTTGATCATGCAAGGTTTATAGTAGCTGTTTATAAAATGAATGATAGCTGTTTGAAAGGGCTAATTCTTCCAGAGGATAAGGCGATGTCAGGCGGGATTCAAGAGCGAGGTGGTATTGATTTAACCGCCGGCAAATTACAGTTGGAGGTGCAAAAGGCTGGATCCCCGACTAAAGCATTCGGGAATGATAAATTTTTTAACATCGACCCTGCCCTGCTCAAGCGTTATGAAAATGCCCCAGGCTTAATCCCCGTCATCATCCGCATGGAACCCATGCAGAATCTCCCCGCCTTCCTAGGGCTTGCTGCGCCGCAAGTTGAAGCCCAATTAGCTGCACAATAATCTTCACCAAAGGCTGTTGCCTTGTGACTCAAATTCCCGTAGAATAAATCTTATGAAGAAGACCAAACAGCTAAAGAATATATTTATTTCCGCCATCCATCAAAATGCGGGCAAAACCACTATTTCCCTGGGGTTATTTAAGAATTTCCAGGAACGTAAAATCAAGACGGCGTTTATGAAGCCCGTCGGTCAAGAAACAGTCAGCTATGAAGATAAGGCTATCGATAAGGATACCTACCTGATTGGCGAGGTTTATCACTGTAAAAAACACATCAAGGATATGAGCCCGGTCACCGTCGGTAAAGGCTATACGGAAAAATATATTCTTAATCCGCAAAAAGAAGAATTGCAAAATCGTATTCTTAAATCTTTTAAGACGATCACCAAGGGCAAGGATGCCATCATCGTCGAAGGGACAGGGCATGCGGGGGTCGGTTCTGTTATTGATTGTTCTAATGCGGATGTGGCTGCTTTGTTAGGATCCAAGGCGTTAATTATTTCCGGCGGTGGGATTGGCCGCGCTATTGATGAGATTATGCTTAATAAGGCGCTCTTTGATCAGCGCAACGTTGAGGTGGTGGGGGTTATCATCAATAAGGTGCATCCAGATAAATTAGACAAAATCCGCAGTATTGTCGGTAAGGGTCTTGAGCGTAAGGGCATTCGTTTGCTTGGGGTTATTCCTGAATTGGAAATGTTAAGCGCGCCAACGGTTGAGCAAATCAAGGAGCGTTTGGATTTAAAGGTTTTTTCTGGTGAAGAAAATCTGCGTACCCGCGTGCATGATGCGATTGTAGCGGCCATGGAACCTTATAATATGATTGGGCATCTGCGTGATGGGGCCTTGGTGATTACTTCAGGGGACCGCGTTGATAATATCTTGGTAGCCGTGTCTTCCTATTTATTGCAGGAAAAACGTTCCGTTAAGGTGGCGGGTTTGATCTTAACAGGCGGTTTAATTCCCGACGCTAAGATTGCCGGATTGCTTAAAGACAGCCGCATTCCGGTGCTGTATTCAGATAAGGATACCTACACCATTGCGGCGGCGATTGAAAATATGACCCCCAAAATTCAGAAAACGGATAAAGACAAGATTTTGGAAGCCCGCCGCTTGGTTAAGAGCTATGTGGATGTGGGTATGATCTTGGAGTCTTTGTAGGGAAATTGTCCCAATAAGCCTTGACTCAGGGCCCAATATCGTCTAAATTTATCTTTTCCAAGAGTTATGTAAATAAGCAGAAATCAATGTTGCCTTAAGGCCCATATGTTAGAGTATATCGGAATTATTTTTACCTTTGCCGTTGCCTTAGGCTTGGCCTTTACCTTGTTGATTATCCCAAGGTTCTTGGCGCCTAAGCTGCCAACTGAAGAAAAATCAAAGACTTTTGAGTGCGGCAAGGAGCCCTTTGCCTTGCCAGGCGGCAACATGCCGGTGCATTTTTATGTGGTAGCCATGCTTTTTATTATCTTCGACGTGGAAATGGTTTTTCTTTTTCCATGGGCGGTGAAATTTAGGGAATTGGGGCTTTTTGGTTTGGCGGAGATGGCGGTATTTATGGGCTTTATTGTCCTAGGGTTTTGGTACGTGATTAAAAAACGTGCCTTGGATTGGGAGTAAACACTTATGTCTTTCGGAAATTCTGCCAATAATTTTTTTACTTCAACAGTTAGCGATGCCCTGGGTTGGGCCCGTAAATTTTCCATTTTTCAATACCCTTTCGTTACGGCGTGTTGCGGCATGGAGTATATGTCAACTGCGGCGGGGCACTATGATATTGACCGTTTTGGTGCTGGTTTTCCGCGTTTTTCGCCCAGGCAATCGGATGTGCTTTTTGTGGTGGGAACCATCAGCCATAAGATGGCGCCGGTCTTAAAGAAGGTGCATGATCAAATGTGTGAGCCTAAGTGGGTGGTGGCCTTTGGGGTTTGCACCTGCACGGGCGGATTTTATGATAATTACTCGACGGTGATGGGCATTGATACGATTATTCCTGTTGATATTTATATTCCTGGATGTCCGCCAAGGCCTGAAAATGTGATTGATGGCCTAATGAAGCTTCAAGATAAAATTCAAAAGGGTGAACAGTCTCGCTCCCTGTATGATCCCAATGCTAAAACTGGCCGGCCAGATGATTTAATCCAAGGCTATTCGATCGAACAACATATTAAACATATAGAAGCATAAAAACATGACTCCGCTGGAACGCATTCAAGAGAAATTTGGGGCAGACATTATTAGCACTCACGCTTTTAGGGGGGATGAGACGGCGGTGATTAAGCCGTCAGCGCTTATAGAGGTGGCCAAGTTTTTAAAAACAGCACCGGAATTGAATTTCAATTTCTTAATGGATTTAACAGCTGTTGATTATTTGTTTTATGCCGGCGGCCGTATTCAGAAAGATTCGCGCTTTGAGGTGGTGTACCACTTCTTTTCATTGGCTAATAATACCCGTATCCGCATTAAGGTGCCGGTTGATGAGAAGAATCCCCAGGTGGATAGTTTAAACGATTTATGGGCTTCGGCTAATTGGTATGAACGTGAAGTTTGGGATATGTTTGGAATTAAGTTTAATGGACATCCAGATCTACGCCGGATTTTAATGTATGAAGAATTTCAAGGCCATGCCTTGCGCAAAGATTACCCTGTTGACAAACGCCAACCGTTGATTGGCCCGCAGAACTAAGGTTTATTATGGCAATGCAAAAACGTTCCATGTTATTAAATGTTGGCCCCTCGCATCCAGCGATGCACGGGGTTATCCGTTTGATTATGGAATTAGATGGAGAAAAGATTAAAGGTCTCGACGTTGAAATCGGGTACTTGCATCGTGCCTTTGAAAAGATGTGTGAGACGGTCATGTATAATCAGTGTTTTCCCTATACGGACCGGCTCAATTACGTTTCTCCCTTGATTAATAATGTTGGCTTTGCCATGACGGTGGAAAAGTTGTTGGGTATTGAGGTGCCGGAGCGCGCTAAGTATATCCGCGTGATCATGAGCGAGATTTCCCGCGTGACGGATCACCTGACCTGTATTGGCGCCTCGGCGATGGAATTAGGCGCTATGTCAGTGTTTTTGTATATGATTAAGGCCCGTGAATATTTGTATGAATTGGTTGAAGAAATAACCGGCGCACGCTTGACCATTTCTTATGTGCGCGTCGGGGGTGTTAAGGCTGATTTAACTGAAGGTTTTGCGGATCGCGCTTTCCAGAAAATTGCTGATGTGCGCAAGGTGTTGATTGAAGCTGACGAGCTATTGACCCGCAACCGCATCTTTTTTGACCGCATGAAGGGGATTGGGGTTATTTCCAAGGAAGATGCGATTTCTCATGGGATTACGGGGCCATTTTTACGTTCAACGGGTGTGGCCTATGACGTGCGCAAGGCATCGCCGTATTTGATTTATGATAAGCTTGATTTTGAGGTTCCCGTCGGTACTAATGGGGATAATTTAGACCGTTATTTTGTGCGTATGGCCGAGATGGAACAATCATTGCGCATGATCGAGCAATGTTTTCAGCAAATTCCCGACGGAGCGATTGTTGGTGACCTAAGCGGTGAAATTCTCACTGGCGCTCAAATGGTTGATCGTGCGAAGATGGGCGAGACCGAAGGTCTTTTATCCGATCAGGTTGATTGTGACCCAACCTTGCAAGGTTCCACCAAAAAGTATCACGATGCGGTTAACTCCAATCGTCATGATGTGGTTTTACCGGCTAAGGAAGAAACCTACGGTAACATTGAAGGGCTGATGAATCATTTTAAATTAGTGATGTATGGGCACGGTATTCGCCCGCCGGTTGGAGAGGCCTATTTCCCTGTCGAAGGGGCGAATGGTGAATTAGGGTTTTATATTGTGTCAGACGGTCGGGATAATCCTTGGCGTGTGCGTGTGCATCCACCCTGTTTTCCGATTATGGCGGCTTTGCCTAAATTATTAATTGGTGATCAGATGGCTGATTTAGTACCCACCTTTGGGTCGATCAACATGATTGCCGGTGAATTGGATAGATAAGAAGGAGAAGTTTTATTTTTACCCCAGAACTACAACAACAGTTAGATAAGATTGTCGCTAAGTATGATCAGCGCCGTGCCGCACTCTTGCCTGTTTTGCATGCCGTGCAAGAAGCGCAAGGGCTGATATCTCCTCAAGCCGAGGCAGATGTGGCTGCCTATATAGGCATTCCGGTGGTGCAGGTACACGAGGTGGTCTGCTTCTATCATTTGTTCCATACAGAAAAGAAGGGGAAGTGTCATTTTTCGATTTGTCAGACAACGGCCTGTGCCTTGCGCGGTTCAGAAGAAGTTATCGAACATTTGGAAAATCGTTTAAAAATTAAATCAGGTGAGACAACGCCGGACGGTAAGTTTTCACTGACGGTGGTTGAATGTTTAGGTGCTTGTGAAATCGCCCCTATCATGCAATTTAATAAAGAATATATCGGCAATCTTAACAAGAAGAAGATTGACGAATTAATTGATAAGAATCAATAATTATGGAAAAGATTTTAAGTAAAAATTTTGGCGTTGAAGGCGCTCACGTACTTTCCAGCTATTTAAAAGAAGGCGGCTATGAGGCGGCAAAGAAGGCCTTAACCACCATGAATAGTGCGCAGATTATTGAAGAGGTTAAAAAAGCAAACTTGCGCGGGCTTGGTGGAGCTGGTTTCCCGACGGGTATGAAGTGGAGTTTTATCCCGCAGGCGAACCCTAAACCTAAGTATTTAGTCATCAATGGCGATGAAGGCGAACCAGGCACCTTTAAAGATAAATATATTTTTGAATTTACCCCCCATGCGTTATTAGAGGGGATTATCATTACGTGTTTTGCCATTAGCTCCCATAAATGTTACGTGTATATCCGCGGTGAATATGTGAAGCAAATCGCCCGCGTGCAAGGCGCTATTGATGAAGCGTATGCGAACGGTTTTCTGGGCAAGAATATTATGGGTACAGGCTATGATTTAGATGTGGTTGTTCATCCTGGCGCTGGTGCTTATATTTGCGGTGAAGAAACATCCTTGCTGGAATCTCTTGAAGGCAAGAAGGGCTTCCCGAGATTAAAACCGCCTTTCCCAGCAGTGGTTGGTTTGTTTGGATGCCCAACGGTTATTAATAATGTGGAAACAATTTCATGTGTCGGTCCTATTATAAGAATGGGTGCTGAAGCGTATGCTAAATTAGGCTGCGAGAAAAATGGCGGTAATCGGCTCTTTTGTGTTAGCGGCCATGTGAATAAGCCAGGCGTTTATGAATTGCCCAACGGCATTACCTTGCGTGAATTAATCTATGATCATGCCGGCGGTGTTTTAGGCGGGCGTAAATTAAAAGCGGTTATTCCAGGCGGCATTTCAGCGCCGTTGTTAACACCTGATCAGCTCGATGTGAAGATGGATTTCGATTCACTTAAAGCGGCAGGCACCATGGCAGGTTCAGGCGGCATCATCGTTATGGATGAAACCACCGACATGGTTTGGGCTGCAATGATCGCTGCCCGGTTTTACGCGCATGAATCCTGCGGGCAATGCTCGCCGTGCCGTGAAGGCAGCGGTTGGGTGTATAGGGCTATTAAGCGCATTTATCATGGCCAAGGCCGCAAAAGTGACTTAGTGTCCTTGCCGGGCATTGTTAATAATATTGGGGGCAATACCATCTGCGCCTTTGGTGATGCCACCACCATGTGTATCAGTTCGTATGTAGGTAAATTTCGCCAAGAATTTGAAAATAAAATTAATTTAGCTACTGGTTAATCAGGGCCCATATGCCAAAAATAACGATTGATGGAAAAGAAGTTGAAGTTCCTGCCGGGACAACGATCATTCAAGCTGCCGATAAGCTAGGGATTGATATTCCCCGGTATTGCTACCACCCCGCCTTGCCGGTATCAGGTAATTGCCGCATTTGTATGGTGGAAGTAGAGAAGCAGCCAAAATTGCAAATTGCTTGCTATACGCCTATTGCCGAAGGCATGGTGATAAAAACTAATTCGCCAAAGGTTTTAGAGGTTCGTAAGACGGTGTTGGAATTCTTGCTTGTTAATCATCCATTGGATTGTCCGGTTTGTGACCAAGCGGGTGAATGTAAATTGCAAGATTATTACATGCAGCATGGCCAATACAATAGCCGTTTGGGTGACGAGAAGGTGAAGAAGGAAAAAAAGGCTTTTTCTATTGGGCCCAATGTCATGCTGGACCAAGAACGCTGTATTCTTTGTACCCGCTGCGTGCGTTTTGCCAATACAATTACCAAGACTAATGAATTAGGCGTATTTGAACGCGGGGATCATTCTCAATTGGATGTTTACCCGGGGCAAGAACTAGACAATAAATATTCTGCAAACGTCGTCGATATCTGCCCGGTAGGGGCGTTGACTGATAAGGATTTTCGTTTTAAGTGCCGGGTATGGTATTTGGAAAAAACCAAATCCGTCTGTCCTGGTTGTGCGCAAGGTTGTAATATCACCGTTGAATGGGATAAGGCCCGTCCGCATCAGCACAAGAAAGACCGTGTCATGCGGTTGAAGCCCCGGCATAATCCCGATGTGAATGATTATTGGATTTGTGATAGCGGGCGTTACAACTATAAATTCATTGATCAACAGCGAATCACCACTCCTCAATTAAACAACGACCATATTTCATGGGATAAGGCTATTGAAACGTTTTCCGCTGCCCTTGCGGGGCTAAAGAAGGTTAATAAGGGAAATCGCATTGGGTTGATTGCCTCGGCCCAATTGACCAACGAAGATTTATTTGCTGTACGTAAATTAGCGAATGATCTTGGTGCGCAGATGTCATATAAGGTTCCGCAAAAGCCTGCTGAAGCAGATGATTTCTTGATTAAGGCTGACCGTAATCCCAATACTGCTGGAGCAGAGGTAATTATGGGGGGCGGTCTCGAAGCGTCTTCTATTATTGAAAAGGCCAAGCAAGGCGAGATTGATGTGCTTTATGTTTTTGGGCATAATTTAATTGAGATGTTCGGCAAGGAAGCTGTTGTGGCCATCGCGCAGAAGGTAAAGCTTTTTGTGTATCAAGGCAGTAATATTAATGAAACCTGCTCCTATGCGCATTTGATTTTGCCAAGCGCGGTGTATGCGGAGAAGGATGGTACATTCACGAATTACAAAGGCCGCGTGCAACGTATTTTGCCAGCGTTCATGCCTTTAGGCGAAGCTAAAGGGGATTGGCAGATTGCTGGACTTTTAGCTGAGCAATTGAATGCCGGGTTTGGGTATAAGAATTCAGAACAAATTTTTAATGATATTGCCAAGAATGTCGCTGGTTTTGTATCGATGAGTTATGCATCCGTCGGTGATCAGGGGCAGGTTATTAATAAATAAATTATGGAAGACATTTTAATAAAATTTGTTTTAGCCGCTGGTACTATCCTGATTATGTTTAGCCTGGCTGGGCTTTTAACCTGGGTTGAGCGTAAGCAGTCGGCTGTTATGCAAGACCGCATCGGAGCCAACCGCGCTAAAATTTTTGGGTTTAAAGCGCTAGGGTTATTTCATGCTATTGCTGATGTTGGCAAGATGTTATGCAAGGAAGAGTTTATCCCCAATGGGGCGAATAAGTTTTTGTTTAATTTAGCACCGTATCTATCAGTGACCTTTGCCTTGGTTGGTTTTGCAGCTATTCCGATTGGCAATCAATTGATTTTAGGGGACAAGGTTATTGAACTGCAGGCGGCTAATATTAACATTGGCCTGCTTTTTGTTTTTGCCATGATGTCCATGGGTGTTTATGGTGTTGTTTTAGCTGGATTCTCATCGAATAATAATTATGCCTTTTTGGGTGGGATGCGCGGCAGTGCCCAGATGATTGCTTATGAAATCACCATGGGCGCGGCGATCATGGGCGTTATCATGGTTTATAATACACTTGATATGCAAGCCCTGGTGCGCGCGCAGGGTGAGTACATGCTAGGTGGCTGGCTTCCTAAGTGGGGGGTATTTTGTCAGCCATTGGCGTTCGTGTTATTCTTAACAGCAGCTACAGCTGAAACTAAGCGCACCCCATTTGATTTGCCCGAGGGCGAATCTGAAATTGTTGGTTATTTTGTTGAATACAGCGGGATGAAATTTGGCATGTTCTTCTTGGCTGATTTAATTGAAACGGTTTTAGTTGCGGCATTGATGGCGACTTTATTTTTAGGTGGCTGGCAGGTTCCTTATTTACATCCCGATGGTTTTCATTTTCCCTGGGGTGCAAATGTGGCTGTGGGGCATATACCGGTGGTGTTACTTGGTGTTGGGGCATTTTTTACCAAGGTAGCTTTCTTTATTTGGGTGTTAATGGCGGTGCGCTGGACCTTACCGCGTTTCCGGTATGATCAACTGATGAATTTAGGCTGGAAGATTTTACTTCCTGCTTCTTTGGCGAATATTGCAGTGACGGCCATTGTGATTACGTTATTAAAAGGCTAAAAAGTATATGGAAAATAAAGCAAAACCAGAGTTATCAAAATATTTTGATCCCAAGAGCCCCTATGCCGTTTTGCGTGTGCAGCAGATGAAGCGTTCATGGAAGATGCAGAACCGCCGCGAATTGACCTGGTGGGAAAATACTTATTTACCGTCGGTGTTCAGCGGCCTTTACCTAACATCCTTGCATTTTTTCCGTAATTTGACCCTGCATATCTTGCATTTGGTTGGTTTAAAGCGTGATGTGGCTGCTGCTGTTACCTATCAATACCCCGAACAGCCGCGCCCCTTAGCCAAACGCTTGCGCACCCGTCACCGCTTGATGAAGCGCGAAGATGGTTCTCCTCGCTGTGTTGCTTGCATGATGTGCGAAACAGTTTGTCCGGCACGTTGCATTGAGATTACGGCGGCAGAACATCCGGATCCCAATATTGAGAAATACCCGTCTGAATTTAAGATTGATTTGGGCAAATGCGTGTATTGTGGTTTTTGTGCTGAAGTTTGCCCAGAGGACGCCATCCGTATGGACACGGGCATCGTCAATACTGCTGAATATTCCCGCGAAAGCATGATCTACGATAAAAAGCGTTTGATGAGCTAGTGTTGTCGTAATTTTTCCTGCAATACGCTTCCAGGAGGTTGTGGATGTTTGAGCAATTCAATCTCACCGTCGAATTTCAAATGAGTTTGTTGTTATTTGTGGCCTTAGCTGGTTATCTGATGGCCGCCCAGGTTAACCAGTCTGCCGTTATTGGGTCAATATTAGCTGGTTTAATTATTGGCCCCAGTGTTTTAGGATTAATTACCTATACAGATTTTGTGAAAAGCATGGGGCACCTGGGTGCGGTGATTCTGCTCTTTGTCGTCGGGTTAGAGTTCAAATTGAAGGATATTTTTCAGTGGCGCTATGGTTTAATTGCCCTAGCTGGGGTGATTGTGCCTTGGGTAGGCGGTTTTCTAACAGCACAGTTTTTTGGGGCTGACTTTGCCAATGCTGTTTTTACAGGGACAGCGCTTACAGCGACGAGTATTGCCATTACAGCCAATGTTTTAAAAGAGATGGGCAAGCTCCAAACAGGGGCAGCTAAGGCAATTATCGGGGCGGCGGTGATTGATGATGTGATCAGCCTTTTAGCCCTTTCGTTTTCTAATCAGATCGTAGATGGCAGTTTATCAGCCCTTACCATTGCTAAGCCGATCTTTAATAGTGTGGTTTTTCTGGTGGCAGGTATTTATATTGGGCAGAAATACTTAATCAAGCTGATTGAACACATTGATCGAGGGTCTCTTTCCCAAAAACATCCGGAATTTATATTTATTTTTGTTATGATGCTGGCCTTTTCGTATGCGATGGTTGCAGAATTACTGCATTTATCAGCGATTATTGGCGCCTTTGCGGCAGGGATTGCTTTAGAGGGGGTATCCTTGCGCCACGGGAAGAGTTATAAGGAGGGGGCAGAATATATGTATATTATCTTTGCCCCGATTTTCTTTGTTTCCTTAGGCATCTTGGTGGATATGCATGTGATGACGCCGGCGGTTATTTGGTTTATGTTAGTTTTAACTGCAGTTGCCGTTTTGACAAAGGTTATTGGTTGTGGTGTGGCGGCTAAAATACAGGGGATGTCTACTCAAGATTCGATGATTGTTGGCTTTGGCATGGCGCCCCGCGGTGAGGTGGCCATGATTGTGGGTTTGATAGGATTAGATAAGAAGATTATTACTCAGGAAACCTACGCGGCGATTATTTTCATGAGCTTGTTAACCACGATTTTAGCTCCCGTTATTTTGAAACGTTTGTATAAATAATTTGTTTATGTTATAAAGAGTTTAGTTGTAAAGAAGGGATAATTTTAATAAAGGGTCTGGAGAATTATTTCCAGAGGATTTTGATGGTCGGGCCGCCATCTAGCCGCAAGGCTAGGCGACGGCTTTTTTATTTTTAGAAAGGGGGCGCTCTTGAAAATAACCCTTAGATTGATTTTATTTTTAGTCGGAATTGTGGCGGCCGTTGCCTTTACTTTTTCATTTTGGCAGGTGAGGCAGGAGGAAGATCGTCTTAAAATAGATTTGGAGAAACGCGCGAGCGTTATTGCAGACAGCCTAAAGATTGGGGTTGAGCCCTTGCTGATTGCAGATAATCTGACCGCACTTCAACGCATAGTGGACAGGTTCTTTAACCGCGAACGTTTGGTAGGCATTTCATTACATGATGTGCGTGAGAATTTGATTTTGGCTTCCAGGGACTTTCGCCCCGTCTTGGAGGCAGAAGCTTCCTTGGCATCGTCCAATATCCAGGAAGTTGAACGCAGTGGCCAGGAAGTAGGCGTCTTTGGGGAGTTGCAAGATAAGCCCATGTATGTATTTTCTGTGCCCATCATTAATGATGAAAAGGCAACACATATCTTGTCGCTTTTTTATGATGCCGCCTATATCCAGGAGCGCGCCTATAGGCTTTGGATTAATAGTTTTTGGCGGGTTTCCATACAAGCTTTTTTCATTACCCTGGTTACTGTTTTTATTATTTATTTATATGTGATGCTTCCTATAAAGAAGACAACCGCATGGATTAGGCGTATCCGTCAGGGTGAAGATGCTCCAAGGCTGGAAGCCAAGCAGGAGCTTTTGTTAGGACCCCTAGCCCAGGAAATTACGGAAATGGCCAAGAGCCTGCAATTAGCCAGATTCTCCGCCGAGCAGGAAGCGAGGCTTAGGTATTCATCGGAATCTTTATGGACGCCAGATCGCCTTAAGGAGGTTATTCGTTTAAAATTAGAAGATAGGCCCATCTTTGTTGTTTCAAACCGCGAGCCGTACATGCATATGCGTAATGGAAAAACCATTGAATGCATTGTGCCAGCCAGCGGTTTGGTGACAGCCCTTGAGCCGGTGCTTAATGCCTGCGGCGGCACATGGGTGGCTCAAGGCAGTGGTAATGCTGACCGCGAAACGGTGGATAAGGATGACAAGATCAGGGTTCCTCCTAAGGAGCCTAAATACACCTTGCGTCGTGTGTGGGTCGATAAGGAAGTGGAAGAGGGTTTTTATTCAGGCTTTTCAAATGAAGGCCTCTGGCCTCTATGCCACATTGCGCATACCCGGCCGATATTTAGAAATAAGGATTGGGAAGATTATAAGGCGGTTAATAAAAAATTTGCCCAAGCGGTACTGCAGGAAATCAAGGATATTGACAGCCCGCATGTGCTAATTCAGGATTATCATTTTGCCTTGTTGCCTCATCTTATTAAGGAAGTCAGGCCTGATGCACGGGTAGCTATTTTCTGGCATATCCCGTGGCCGAATCCAGAATCTTTTGGGATTTGTCCCTGGCAGAGGGAGATCTTGCAGGGCATGCTGGGCGCTGATCTCATTGGTTTTCACACCCAGTTCCATTGTAATAATTTTATTGAGTCTGTTGACAGGTTTTTGGAATCACGCATTGATTATGAGCATTTTACGGTTAATCGGGAAGGGCACACCACCTGGGTTAAGCCCTTTCCCATCAGCATTACCTTTGATTCAACGCAGCCTAAACAAGATAAACTAATAAAGACAAAGGAAGAGCTTTTAAAGCCCTATGGGCTTAAGGCTAAATGGGTGGGGGTAGGCGTAGATCGCTTGGATTATACTAAGGGGATATTAGAGCGCTTCAGGGCGATTGAGAATTTGATGGATAAAAACCCTTCCTATAGAGAGAAATTTATTTTTGTTGAGTTGGGGGCGCCCAGCCGCACCATGATCCCTAAGTACAAGCAATTTATTGATGAGATTGTCCAGGAAACCGAACGCATTAATATGAAATTTAAAACAAAAACATGGCAACCCATCCTTTTATTAATGAAGCATCACAGCCATGAAGATATTGCCCCTTTTTATCAGGCCGCAGATTTGTGCCTGGTAACTTCCTTGCATGATGGGATGAATTTGGTGGCCAAGGAATATATTTCAGCCAGGCAGGATGAGAAGGGAGTCTTGGTCTTAAGCCAATTTACCGGCGCGGCACGCGAATTGCGCGATGCCTTGATCGTTAACCCCTATGATATTGCCCAGACATCAAGGGCCATTAAGACTGCCTTAGAAATGCCCATCGAGGAGCAAACAGAACGCATGAAGCGGATGCGCCATATTATTAAAGATAATAATATTTACCGTTGGGCGGGAGAGTTGGTTGGGCAATTAGCACAGCTGCGATTTGAATCAGGGAAAAAGGAATGATGAAGAATCTCTTTAGCTTATTTAATGATTACCAGAGCCAATTGCGTGAGCAACCGTTGGTTATTTTTCTGGATTATGACGGCACCTTGACAGCCATTGCTGATAAGCCGGCCAATGCCGTGTTACTGCCCCAGGTGCGTCAATTACTTCAAGAGCTGGCAGAGGCGGCTGCAGTTAAGGTCTGCATTGTCAGCGGCAGAGCCCTGTCTGATATTAAGTCCATGGTGGGACTTGATGGTATTAGTTATATTGGCAATCATGGTTTAGAGGCAGATATTGCCGGCGGCAATGCCCAAGGCTTTGATTTTAAGCGGACAGAGGAAGTGTTATATTTTTTAAAAACAGCATTAGAAAAAGCATTAAGCCCTATTGCAGGAATTTTTATTGAAGATAAAGGCATTGTTTTAAGTGTTCATTACCGTTTGGTAGTAGAAGGCAAGCAACAGGTAGTTTTACAAATGATCCATAAGATTATTGAACCCTTTGTTTTAAAAGGCGAGATAAGGATAGGCCAGGGCAAGAAGGTTGTTGAAATTAAACCTCCCTTTGATTGGGATAAGGGTAAGGCTGTGCTTTTATTTGAGGATCAAGTTAATGGCGCCCAAAAGCCGACGGTCATTTATGCAGGTGATGATATGACGGATGAAGATGCTTTTAAGGCTTTAAAGGGAAAGGCTATTACGATTAAGGTGGGGGAGGGAGAAAGCCTGGCGGATTACCAGGTGAACAGCCATAATGAGGTTATTATTTTCTTAAAAGAAATTCTTAATGTGCGAGGGAAGAAAATCCATGACGGTAGATCAGAATTTTAATTATGGGATTATCGGCAATTGCAGCAGCGCTGCCCTGATTAATGAGGATTGTTCCATTGATTGGTTGTGCCTGCCTTTTTTTGATTCATGTTCAATTTTTGCCCGGCTATTGGATGAGAAAAAAGGCGGTCATTTTAAGATTTGGGCCAAGGATATTATCAGTGTTGAACAAGCCTACCTCTACCACACCCCGATTTTAAAGACGGTGTTTAAGACCAAGCAGGGGATTTTTGAAGTCCGTGATTATATGCCTCGTTTTGCAACGAATCAGGACACTGTTTATTGCCCTGCGGAAATCCATCGCAATATCCATGTGCTTGAAGGGAATCCTCAATTGTTCATCGAGTTATGCCCTCGCCCGAATTATGGGTTAAGTACGGCAAAGATTACAGCCTATCCCGATTATTGGAAGATAACCTCCCTTGAGGGGGAGTATAACAGCTACTACCTCTATACCAATCTTGACATGAATAGCCTTATGCAAGGCCATGCGGTTGCGCTTAAGGCTTCAGCGTATTTTCTCTTGTCGTACCATGAAAAAATAGAAGCGGTCAATTTTGATAAGGTATTGATGGAGTATGAGCGGACCAAGGGTTATTGGCTGTATTGGGTTTACCGTACTAAATTACCGGATGCGCATAAAGAAATGGTTATCCGTTCCATCATCACCTTAAAATTGCTGATGTTCCAGCGCACCGGGGCTGTTATTGCCGCTCCAACAACATCCCTGCCAGAGATTATTGGCAAGGACCGTAACTGGGATTACCGTTATTGCTGGGTGAGGGATGCGTCAATGATTATCGATTTGTTTGCGCGCATGGGACATGCCAGGACATCCCTGCGGTATATTAATTTTATCCTCAACAGGATGCTGGTTAAGGATTACAACATACGGGTGATGTACGGCATTAATGGCGAGGAAAACCTGGAAGAAAGAACACTGGATCATTTAAGCGGCTATAAGGATTCTCGGCCGGTGCGTATTGGCAATGAGGCATACAAGCAAGAACAACATGATGTCTATGGTGAATTAATTGAAACCATTTATACATCCTTTGTTGTCGATGGCAGGGATGATTTTTCCTTGAGTGAAGAAGTATGGACTGTCGTGCGTTCCCTGGCTAAGAAGGCACAAGCAATTTGGCAAGAGCCGGATTGCGGGATATGGGAAAGGCGGGGGGAAAAGCGGCATTTTGTGCACTCAAAGGTCATGAACTGGGTGGCCATGGACAGGGCGGCAAAAATTGCCCAATTTATTGGCAAGGCGCAGTATGTTCAACCTTTTTTAAATGTAGCCGGGCAGATCAAGGAAGATATTTTAAAGAACGGTTGGGATGAAGAATTGCAGAGCTTTGTGATGTATTATGGCGGCAAGGAATTAGATGCTTCTAATTTGCTGATGCTGCATTATGGATTTTTAGATAAGAAGGACCCGCGCATGATAAGCACGGTGCAGCGCATGCATAAAGAATTGACAAGGGATGGTTTTGTTTTCAGGTATACGGCCCCTGATGAGTTTGGCGCGCCGGAGAATGCCTTTATTGTTTGCACCTTCTGGATGATTAATGCCCTTTATCTTATCGGGGATGAAAAGCAAGCGCGGGCTATGTTTGGTAACATCATGGCCTGTGCTAACCGTTTAGGGCTTTTTGCCGAGGATGTGGATCCTAAGACACGTCAGCTTTGCGGTAATTTCCCTCAAGGGTATTCTCACCTAGCTTTTATCCAGACAGTATTTTTATTAGAAACCCAATATGATTGGAGCGATGTCTCTAAATCACCGATGGACAAGAGATTATTAAAAGATATGGAAAGGGTATAGCATGACAGCAATGATTTGGCATCAAAAGTCTTATCAGGAGATTGCCCAAGCCTTGGGTGTTGATGTAAAGGCAGGGTTGGTCGAGGGGAAAATCCCCTCTTTACAAGCGCAATATGGTTTGAATAAATTAACCCCGCAGAAACGCATCAGTGAATGGAAGCGGTTCTTGTTGCAATTTCATCAACCCCTGTTGTATATCCTTTTAGCAGCATCTGCCATTACCTTTTTCCTGCATGAGATTGTGGATTCCCTGGTTATCTTTGGCGTGGTCTTTATTAATGCGCTGGTGGGTTATTTGCAGGAAGCCAAGGCGGAAAAATCCATTGATGCTTTAGCGCGCATGGTTATTACGGAAGCAACTGTTAAAAGAGGAGGGAAGAAAATACGCATCCCTTCCGAAGGGCTGGTTGCTGGCGATGTGGTTTTCTTGCAGTCAGGGGATAAGGTGCCGGCGGACGTTAGATTATTTGATGTGCGTAATTTACAGATTGATGAATCTTCTTTAACGGGTGAATCGGTAGCGGTAGAGAAATCGGAAGGTATCTTGCCGGAACAAACCCCCTTGGCTGACCGCAGTAATATGGCTTATGCAGGCAGCCTGGTAACCTATGGGCAGGCCCAAGGGATTGTCTGTTTGACGGGAGATAGGACAGAAATTGGGCGTATTGCTCATTTGACCCAAACGGTGACGGATTTATCAACGCCCTTAACCCAGAAGATTGCTCACCTAAGCCAGTTGTTATTATATGCTATTTTAGGGTTAGCGGTGATTACCTTTATTGTTGGTATGGTGAGGGGCAATTCTGCTCTGGATATGTTTATGGCCTCCGTCGCCCTGGCGGTGGGAGCTATCCCTGAAGGATTGCCTGCGGCGGTAACAATTACCTTGGCTATTGGGGTGTCCCGGATGGCCCGGCGCAAGGCCATTATCCGCAAGCTTCCGGCGGTTGAAGCCTTAGGAAGCACCACTGTTATTTGTTCTGACAAAACGGGAACCTTGACGGAAAACAAGATGACTGTGCAAAAGATTTATGCCGGCAACAAGGAATACGATGTTACCGGGATTGCTTATGAAACTAAAGGGGAAATCTGCCAGGGTGGTTGTGCGGTGACGGTTAAATCCAATCTTGCCTTGCAAGAATGCTTGTTGGCAGGGCTTATTTGTAATGATTCACAGATTATTAAGGAAGAAGAACGCGCTGTTGTCAAAGGCGATCCTACCGAAGGGGCCTTGATCACCGCCGCGCGCAAAGGCGGTTTTGTTGATGAAGAAGTTCATACCCGCTTGCCGCGTTTAGATACCATTCCTTTTGAATCAGCGTATCAGTATATGGCTACCCTGCATCATAATCATGAGGCAGGAGAGCATGCGATTTATAAGAAGGGCGCTGTAGAAAAACTCTTAGAGCGCTGTGAGAATAGCTTGGGTGAAGATGGAAAAACACTAACGTTAAATAAAGCGGATATCTTAAAGGTTAGCGAGGGGATGGCGCGCGATGGATTGCGTGTATTAGCTTTTGCCAAGCGGGTGATGCCTGAAAAGCGGCATAGGATTGGTCATGAAGATGTTGTAGGGGGCTTAACCTTCCTAGGTTTACAGGCAATGATTGATCCTCCTCGGGCGGAAGTGATTGAGTCTATCCGCAAGTGTCATGCTGCCGGTATTCGCGTTAAGATGATTACAGGCGATCATATCCTGACAGCCGCGGCCATTGCCCGCATGATTGGTTTGCAAAAAGATCATGTGGATGATGAAAAGACCTTTGCTATTACTGGCAAGGAATTAGAGCACATGCCTGATGAAGAACTAACTAAGAAAATTGAAGGCCTCACTGTTTTTGCGCGGGTGGCTCCTGAGCAGAAGCTGCGTTTGGTGAAATTGCTTCAGACCCGCGGCCATGTGGTGGCCATGACTGGAGACGGGGTCAACGATGCGCCAGCGTTAAAACAGGCGGATATTGGGGTGGCCATGGGGATTTCAGGGACGGATGTGGCCAAAAGCACGGCGCATATGATCTTAACGGATGATAAATTTTCCTCCATTGAAGCCGCTGTTGAAGAAGGGCGTTGTGTTTTTGATAACCTGACGAAATTCATCGTCTGGACCTTGCCGACGAATATGGGTGAGGCCATGATTCTCTTGGTGGCGATATTCACAGGCATTGTGTTACCGGCGCTCCCGGTGCATTTATTGTGGATTAATATGATGACAGCTATTTTCTTGGGGTTAATGCTGGTTTTTGAACCTAAGGATAATGATTTAATGTCACGCCCGCCGCGTGATCCGCGCCAGCCGATATTAACCTTCGAGCTTCTTATGCGCACAGGACTGGTGGTGACAGTGATGTTAGCAGGTGCGTACTGGTTATTCTTACAGGCCAGGCAAACGCCTGGGGTAGGTTTGGAACAGGCGCGAACCATGGTGGTTAATGTCATTGTGATGATTGAGGTCGCCTATTTGTTTAATTGCCGCTCGCTGGTCAAGCCCTTATTGATGATGAATCCATTTTCCAATTGGTGGGTGATCGCAGGCAGTTTGGCCATGATAGGGGCACAGCTGTTATTTACCTATTCACCCTTGATGAACCGCTTGTTTCATTCAGCGCCCATCAGTCTTGACGCATGGGGGCAGATCATGGTGGTGACGGGCGTTGCCTTGATGGTGGTAGAGCTGGAAAAATGGCTGCGCTTTAAATATCAAAAGAAATCAATTTAATTTCAGGGGGCATAAATGAAAATCGCTGTATTTAATACTAAAAATTATGATAAAGAATTTTTGAGTGAGGCTAATAAGCCGGCAGTCCATGAGCTTGTTTTCTTAGAGCCGCGTTTGACTAAGGAAACAGTGAAACTGGCCCAGGGCTTCGAGGGGGTTTGTGTTTTTGTTAATGATCAATTAGATAGGCCTGTCGTAGAAGCGTTGGCTCAAGGCGGGGTGCGGTTGATAGCATTAAGGTGCGCGGGTTTTAATAATGTGGACCTTCATGCGGCTCAGGAATTCGGCATCAAGGTGTTGCGGGTGCCCGCGTATTCGCCCTATGGTGTGGCCGAACATGCCGTGGCGCTTATTTTAGCGCTAAATCGCAGGATTTGCCGTGCCTATAACCGTGTTCACGAAGGGAATTTCCTGCTCGATGGATTGATGGGCTTTGAATTAAAGGGAAAGACAGTCGGGGTAATGGGAACCGGCAAGATTGGGACATGCTTGGCTGGTATGATGAAGGGTTTTGGCTGTGAGGTGCTTGGCTTTGATGAAAATATAAATCCTGCGTGTGAGGCATTGGGCGTTAAGTATGTTTCTAAAGATGAGATTTATAAGGAATCAGATATTATTTCATTACACCTGCCCCTAACCCCTGCGACGCGCCATATCATCGATGAAGAATCTATTGGTCAAGTGAAGCCGGGGGTGATGTTGATTAATACCAGCCGCGGCGGGCTTATTGATACAGCCGCGGTGGTGGCTGGCTTAAAATCAGGCAGGATAGGTTATCTGGGGTTGGATGTTTATGAAGAAGAGGGCGATTTGTTTTTTAAGGACCTTTCCGGGGGGATTATTCAAGACGATGTGTTTGCGCGTTTACTAACCTTTTCAAATGTGATCATTACCGCGCATCAGGCGTTTTTCACGCTTAATGCATTAACGACAATCGCCCAAACAACAATGGCCAATATATCTGGTTTTAGTCAAGGGGCGATTAATCCGCAGAATGAAGTGACTGCAGAGCGGGTAAAATAAGAAGGGTGAGTTAATGGATAACTTAACCGTATTTGGATTATTTAGCGTCACGGCCATGTTGGTATGTTATGCCTTGGAGGCTAGGAGTCCTTGGTTTATTTTGGGTTTTGCCGGAGCTTGCATGTTGGGTTCTATTTATGGTTTTCTACAAGGTGCCTGGCCCTTTGGTGTGGTGGAAGCTGTTTGGTCTTTAGTGGCTATCCGTCGCTGGTGGCAGGTAAAGCAGAGGTAGTTATTAACAAAAAGGAAAGAGTATGTCAGCATTTTATATCCCCCCAGCTCCCCGTTCTATTTTAAAGGGAAGTTCTTTAAAAGCACTGCTTGATAAAGAGGCTGTTGATTGCCTGGTGCATAATTTAAGTATTGTTTATCCTGCCTTCGACGGAAAATCTTTTAGCCGCTTAGCGCTTAAAGGCTTAGGGCCGCTGGGGATATTGGAGCGAGGCATCTTTTTGGCGGAAGTATTGCGTGAGCATCTTCCTACAAGATATGAGGATGCTCTGGATATATTGATAAAATCATTAACCCCTCCTTTAGCGCGGACAGATGAGTTAGGGCTTGGGGTATTCTTTTATTTACCGCACGTTAGTTTTATTGCCCAATATGGATTAGATGAAAAAGGCAATGGGGGTAAGGATCCGTTTAAAGCGTCGATGAAGGCGCAGTATGAATTGACCAAGCGCTTTAGCGCGGAATTTTCAATGAGGCATTTTCTAATTAAGCGCCAGGAAGAAACCCTTAAGGTTTTATCAGGGTGGACTAAGGATAAGGACCCTCATGTGAGGCGTTTGTGTTCGGAAGGATCGCGCCCGCGCCTGCCATGGGCGATAAGAATACCAGCCTTTATTAAGGACCCCGCCCCGGCACTGGGGATATTAGAAGCGCTTAAGGATGATCCTGATTTATATGTACGTCGTAGCGTTGCCAATCACCTAGGCGATATTGCCAAGGATCATCCAGATTTAGCTTTTGATTTGTGTGCGCGTTGGTTAAAAGACGCATCCGTTGAGCGCAAATGGCTAATCCGCCATGCACTAAGGCATCCCGCCAAGAAGGGCGTTAAAAAGGCCCTCACGTTAAGGAAACAAGCTAATTAAAATAAGTGGGACGGGTTTTTTACTGCAGGAACATGCCGTTGCCCGCGGTGAGCACGGCAGTAAAGAAGGGGCCTTGGATTAAGCCGATTGCCACGATTGCCACGATTGCCGTCGTTAATAAAAGACGAATACCAAGAGGAACAATAATCGTGCTGCTTTGGCGGGGCGCATCAACATAGATCTTTTTGGCAATCATCATGTAGTAGTAGATCGACACCACGATATTCACACAGGCAATTAAGGCCAACCAGACATACCCGCTTTGCACCGTTGCCATCAATAATGTAAACTTACCAAAGAAACCAGCCATGGGCGGCAAGCCAGCCAAGGATACCAAGGCCACCAGTAAGGTTGCAGCCAAGAATCCTGAACGTTGTGAGAGGCCGGCGTAATCATTAATCTCGTCGGATTTGGTGGCGATAAAGACTAAGACAATTACCATGAAGGCGGCCAAGTTGGTAAATAAATAACCAAGCAAGTAAAAATTAATTCCCGATAAGCCTAGGGCAGAACCCGCGGCCGCACCCATTAATAAATAACCGGCATGTGCAATACTTGAGTAACCAAGCAAGCGTTTGATGTTGGTTTGGAACATGGCTACAAAGTTCCCGTAGCACATAGTGACGGCAGCCAGAATAGCTAGCGCCAGAGACCATTGGCCGTGCCAGCCGGCAAAGATGCCAAAGAATAGGCGGATTAAGATGACAAAGCCCGCAGCCTTAGACCCGACGGATAATAAGGCGGTGACCGGTGTTGGCGCGCCTTGATATACATCCGGAACCCAGGCATGAAAAGGCACAGCGGCAATTTTAAATCCAACAGCAGCAAAGATTAAGACTAAGGCAAAAAGGCTTAAAGGAGTCATGGCATTGCTTGTCACAAAAGCTTGGATGGCTTCAAAGCGGGTGGAATGGGCAATACCATACATTAAAGAAATTCCATAGAGGAAGAATCCTGACGATAAAGCCCCTAGGATTAAATATTTCATGCCAGCTTCGATGGATAATTTATCACTCTTTAAATAAGCGGTCATGACATAAAGGGAAATAGTCAAAATTTCAACGCCGATAAAAAGCAATAAGAAATCAGCTGAGGAAGCCACCAAGGACATCCCGATTAAGGCTAACCAGAGCAATAAGTAAAATTCATTTTTGCGGCTTCCTAAATGTTGAAAGAATTGTTGCGTCATGGCCAGGACAAAAACCATGGCTACCAGGAAGAAAGCTTTAAAAAACCAGCTTAAGGAATCCATAATAAACATGCCGCTAAAGGTGGAGCCTATCAATCCTTGCTGGGTGAGCCAAAAGGCAATAAGGCCAATAATTGATGCAAAACTAAAAATTCCCAACCAATCTTTCTTAGTATCGCGCGGCAAAAGAATATCCATGACCACCAAGCCGACTAAGGTTATGGTCATCAGGATTTCCAGGGTGATTAAATTCCAGGCAATTGTTGGAAACATAGATTCTTTCTAATTATTTACTGACGACAATTGTTCTTGTCGCGCTATCAATATGTTTTAACACTAATGATGGCAAGCAGCCAACTAAGATTAAGGCGGCTAATAAAAGTGCAAAAGGCAATTTCGCTGTAAAACTTGTTGCATCTGTTAATGATTTTAGATTGGCATTAAGTGGCCCCTGAAATCCCAAGCGGATGCTTTTTAACATATAAATGGCTGTGATCACAATCCCTAACACTGCAAAGACTGTTTGCCAGCGGTACTGATCCCAAGCGCCAATTAAGACCATCATTTCCGCCGGGAAATTAGCGAAGCCTGGAACACCTGCTGAAGCAAAGGCGGCCATCATAAAACAGGTGCCGATAAAGGGCATAGCCTTCATAATACCGCCAAGTTCATCTAGGTTGCGCGTCTTGGTTTGGTCAGCCACAAAACCGGCCAGGGCAAAACTTAAACAAGCCATGATGCCATGGGCAAACATTAAGAAAACCACCCCATTTAAGCCAATGGTGTTATAGCAAGCCAAGCCCAATAAGATATAGCCCATATGAGAACAGCTTGAATAGCCCAAGACATATTTTAAATCACGTTGGGTTAAGGCAACTAGGCCGCAGAAGATAATATTAACAACAGCCAAGCTTGCAATAAGCGGCATCCAGGCCTGTGCAGCTTCAGGCATTAAGGTAATAGCAAAACGGATAATGGCATAGGCGCCCATTTTCTTTAAGATGCCTGCATGCAGCATTGAAATAGCGGTGGGGGCTTCGGCGTAACCAACCGGTGCCCAGGTATGAAAAGGCCATAGTGTTAAGGTAATTCCAAAGCCTAAGACAATTAAGGGGAAGATCCAATGTTGAATATCCGCAGGAATTGGATTAGCCGCTAAATGCTGCTGAATGGCAACAAAATCAAAACTGTAAATACCGGTGGCAAAATAAAGGGCAATTAGGCCGATTAATGCAATAGCTGCCCCGGCAGATAAATAAAGGGTCAATTTCATGGCCGCATAATCTTTCTTCCCGGTTCCCCATAGGGCAATCATTAGGAAGGTGGGGACGGCCGCAATTTCATGCGCAAAATAGAAGAAAAAGATATCCAGGGACAAGAAGGCAGCATAGGTGCCGGTGATGGCGATTAAGAGCAGGATATAGTATTCTTTAATTCGCTCTTTAATAGAGGAAGAAATTAATACTGCTGCAAAAGAACCAAGACCGACCAACAAGGTCATTAAGGCATTAATCCCATCAACACCCAAATGATAAGAAATGCCCATGGCGGGCACCCAAGCCGTTTTTTCTACAAACTGAAAACCACCGAGCGCATGGTTATAGTTTAAGAAAACCCAAAGAGCCGCCAAAAAAGGCAAGAAGGTTCCAGCAACAGCAATCCGGCGGATTAGGCCTTCATTGTGCTTAGGAACAAAAAACAGCATGGCTAATGCCAATGAGGGAAGCATTAAAATTAAGGATAACGGATTGGGCATCATAATTTAATCACCAAGAAGATAAATAGGGCAATACTGCCGAAAATAAAGAATAAGGCATAAAATTGAACCAGGCCATTTTGTAATTGGCGTAAGGCGCTGCCTATAAATTTTGTTCCCCCGGTGGCGCCATGTACGCCTGCTTTAACAATAATTGTTTTTTCAAAGCCATCAAGGATCATGGCAAATTTTTGCTGCACCACGTTTACATACCAGCCATAAATAGCATCGAAATAATATTTATTCTTTAAGGTGTTGTAAAGCGGGATCTTGTTTGCTAACGGATCAGTTGCGGGGCGTTTGCCGTAGACGATGAAGGATAAGACTAACCCAGCTACAGCCACCGCCGATGAAATAAGGGCTACGGTCATATTAAAGTGAGGATGCTCGCCTTCAGGAGAAATAAAATGAGGAAGTCCGATAAATCCACCAATAACAGAAAGAATGGCTAAGAATATTAGCGGCAAGGTCATGATAGCTGGTGATTCATGGGCGGGGTGATGTGTGTCGCCCTTGCCCCAGAAAGCTGTAAAGAATAGGCGGCCCATGTAAAATGCCGTTAATCCGGAAGTAATGGAAGCCACTACATAAAGGATGGTATTTTTTTCTGCGGCTAAGCTTAAGATTTCATCCTTGCTCCAAAAACCGCTTAAAGGAAAGATGCCGCATAAGGCCAAGGTGCCCAACAGGAAGGTGATACCGGTTATAGGCATTTGCTTTAAAAGGCCCTTCATTTTCCAGATATTTTGTTCGTGATGCAAGCCGTAAATAACGGAACCAGCGCCTAGGAATAAAAGTGCTTTAAAAAAGGCGTGGGTGGTTAGGTGATACATGCCTTGCATAGGGCCGGCTAAACCTAAAGCCATGCACATGAGGCCTAATTGAGAAAGCGTTGAATAAGCCAAGATGCGTTTAATATCATTTTCAACCACGGCTAAGGTTGCAGCCAAGAGTGCGGTAATTCCGCCGACGTAGGCAATGACTGTTAAGGCGGCTGTTAATGGCTCAAAGATAAAAAAGGTTCGGGCTAATAAATAGATACCTGCCGCCACCATGGTTGCCGCATGGATTAAGGCGCTGACAGGTGTTGGGCCTTCCATAGCGTCAGCTAACCATACATGAAAAGGAACCTGTGCGGATTTACCCAAGACACCGCAAAATAATAATAGTGCAGCAATCGTCAACACATGGGGATCAATGGTGTGTACGACTGCAGCGATATCGGTTAAGTTAAAAGAGCGGGCAGCGCCAATTCCTGAGAGACTCCATAATAGAAGAATGCCGCAAAGAAAACCAAAGTCAGCCAATCGATTGACCATGAAGGCCTTTACTCCTGCATCGGCTGCAGAAGGTTTGTGATACCAGAAACCGATCAATAAATAAGAGCTGACCCCAACCAATTCCCAGAAGATAAATAATTGGATTAAATTATTTGCCAATACGATGCCGATCATGGAGAAGGCAAAGAGGGAAAGATAAGCAAAGAAACGGGGCATGCTCGCATCATCAGCCATGTAACCGCGGGAGTAAATAAAGATCGCAGAGCCAACGCCGGTAACTACTAAGAGCATCATGATGGCGAGTGGATTAACCAAATAACCAAAGTTAATGGTGAGCCCTTGGAAGGCGATCCAGGGTAGGGACACTTGCGCTTCAAGTGCGGGATGCGCATGAAAAATGCTTATAGCTGTTAAGACGGTACATATAAAGGAAATGAGGATACCGGCAATCGCCGTTAAGGAGCTTAAGTTCTTATTACGCAGGAAAAATAATGTAATAATGACACAGGCCACCAAGGGGGCAAAATAGGCTGTCCAGACTAAGAGGGGATTTACCATTTCATTTCCTTTAAGTCATCAGCTTGGATTGTATTAAATTGCTTGTACATTAAAACCACAATGGCTAGCCCAATGGCCACTTCAGCAGCGGCAACCAGGATAACAAAAAATACAATCATTTGCCCGGCGTAGTCGCCGTTAAAACGCGAAAAGGCAACAAATAAGAGATTGGAGGCGGCTAACAATAGTTCCAGGGATAAAAGAATTTTAAGTGCTGAGCGACTGGTTGAAATGCCGATTAAGCCAATGGCAAAAAGGATGCTGCTTAAGATTAAATAATGTTCAATGCCGATCATGATTTAAAGGCTCCCTTGGCTAAGGAAACAATCCCAAAGACTGCGATTAGCAACAAGAAGGATGTTAATTCAAAGGGCAATAAGTAATCAGTGAATAAAATTTGGCCGACCGCTTCAATGGTGCCGCGTACGGTTGATGGTTCCGTGGTTTGGGCGGCCACAACACTTTTAAAAGCAAAGAAAGCGTTTAAGAAAAATAAACCGCCGGCAGAAAGTCCCAAGAAGCGGAAATGATTTTGTTTGGTAGCCAACAATGATTTGTCAGTTAAGTTTAAGCACATGACAACAAAGAGAAAGAAAATCATGACGGCCCCGGCATAGACGAGCAGTAAAATCATGCCGACAAAAAAAGCTTCTAAAAGAATGAACAAGGAAGATAAGGAGAAAATAACGACGACTAAGGATAATACATTATAAAGTGGATTGCGTGCCATGACGACTGCCAGGGCCGCTAAGACCATGGTGATCGCAAAGAAATAAAAGAAAATCGAGGGCGTAGGCATTTAAAAAATATAACCTTGGTATTGTTGAGATTTAACTAGATGTTACTAATATAGAAATAAATGCCACAAAGTCAAGAATCTTGTATAATGTTTTGTTTTTAGGAAAGGCAAACGATTGTGGTTAGGGGTCAACAGCACCATTAAAAGTTTAACAAGGAATTTATGGCAAGAAACAGCAATGATGGAAAGCTTAATATCGGGCAAGCTCAAGAATTAAAAATTCTGCGCACGGTTGTGGATATAGCGTCTTCGGAGTTAGATTTAAATCTAACCCTGCAGCTGGTTGTTAAAATTGTAACGGAGATGACCGGTGCAGATTCCGTCTTTGTTTATTTATTTGATGAAAAGAAAGAAAATTTGGTGCTGATGGCGTCTAAGACGTCGCATAAGAAAGAGTTGGGAGCCCTGGTGTTAAAGGTGGGGGAGGGGATTACTGGTTGGGTAGCCCGCGAGAATGAAACGGTGGCGATCAAGGCCCATGCCTATAAGGACCCGCGATTTAAGAATTTTGATGTTTTGCCGGAAGACCGTTATGAGGCTTTTCTTTCAGTGGCTATTGTATATAAGGGAAGGGCAATTGGGGTTATTAATGTTCAGCATAAGCGTGAGCAGGATTATTCCCAAACGTCTGTTAATTTGCTGGAGATGATTGCCAAGCAGGTGGGTGGCGTGATTGACCATGCCCGGCTTTTTGAACAGACCAAAACCAAGGCCGCCCAGTTTGATGCCTTAGTTAAGGTCAGCCAGTCGATTACCAGCGAGCATTATTTAGATGAAATTTTAAACCTCATTGTGGTGGTTACCGCGGAAATGCTTAATTCTAAGATTTGCTCCATCATGCTTTTGGATGAGAAGGGTGCAGAGTTGGCAATTAAGGCCACGCAGTCTTTAAGTGATGCGTATAAGAAGAAGCCCAATATAAAGGTAGAAAATTCCCTAAGTGGTTCAGTCATCAAGAGTAAGAAGCCTGCAACAGTTTATGATGTGCGCAACGAAGAGCGCTATGCTTACCGCGATTTGGCTATCAAGGAAGGCCTAACCTCCATGGTCACTGTGCCGATGATTCTTAAGGATAAGGCTATTGGGGTGATTAATGTTTACACCAAGCAACCGCACGAATTTAATGACGAAGAAATTAATGTCCTGCAAATGGTGGCGAATCAAGCGGCTGTGGCGGTTGAAAATACTAAATTAATGGAAGAGGCCTTGAAGGCCAAGGATGCCCTGGAAACGCGCAAGTTAGTTGAGCGCGCTAAGGGGGTTTTGATGAAAATGAACAATCTTTCCGAGGATGCGGCGTATAAGGTGATACATAAAAAGAGTATGGATTCTTGTCGGTCAATGAAGGATATTGCTGAATCGATTATGCTGATGGCGGATTTACAAAAAGGGATTTAAGAAATTTATTCTTGACAAGCGTTAAATTGCGGATATAATTTTAGAAGATTTAAGGCAAGGTTGTTTTAAATCAAATATTTAGTAGGCATTGATGCCCTGATCCAATTTTCGGTCAGGGCTTTTTTATTTTAAGCCGCATCAGTGAATGGGCGGTTTAGAAGGGCAAGGGCGCCCAGTTTCCTAATAGTGCTAACACCTTAGGCAACTGGGCTTTTTTATTTGAAAGGTCCTTTCATCCAGCGCTTGAAGCTGGTGTAGTTTTAGGAAATTGGGCATTGATGCCTGATTAGGATAAATTCATCATTAACAATAAACAGGAGGTAGTGGTAATGGAAACAAATCCAATTAATGCCGGCGATACGGCATGGGTCCTGATCTCAGCAGCCTTGGTTATGCTGATGACCCCAGGATTAGCGTTTTTCTATGGGGGCATGGTTCGCCGTAAGAATGTGCTTGGCATTTTGATGCAATGTTTTGCCTGCTTAGCCATTGTGAGCGTTTTATGGGTGGTTTTTGGGTATAGCTTGGCCTTTGGTAAGGGCTCTGCCTTTATCGGCGGTTTAGATTGGATGATGTTAAAAGGCGTTGGTCAAGAAGTTAACGCTGATTATGCCGGGACTATCCCTCATTTAGCGTTTATGATCTTCCAAGGCATGTTCGCTATTATTACCCCAGCGTTAATTATCGGGGCATTTGCGGAACGCATGAAGTTTTCCGCATTTGTTTTATTCACCGTCCTATGGGTAGCCTTGGTTTATGCACCCGTTTGCCACATGGTGTGGGCTGTTGGCGGGTTTATCCGTAACATGGGCGCCTTGGACTTCGCGGGTGGTACGGTTGTTCACATTAATGCGGGTATTGCTGGTTTAGTGACCGCACTATTTTTAGGTAAGCGCATCGGCCTTGATAAGCCTTCCTTACATAATGTGCCTTTTGTTGTTTTGGGTGGGGCCTTATTGTGGTTTGGATGGTTTGGTTTTAATGCCGGTTCTGCCTTAGGTGCTGGTGGTTTAGCAGCCAGTGCTTTTGTAATGACCAATACAGCTGCAGCGACGGCTGCTATCAGCTGGGCTTTGTTAGAATGGATTTTCTCTGGCAAGCCAACCATGTTTGGTACGATCACCGGCGCTATTGCTGGTTTAGTTGCCATTACGCCAGCTGCTGGTTTCGTTGATGCGACAGGTGCGATTATTATTGGCGCATTAGTCAGCGTCTTCTGTTTTGTCATGGTTTCTGTTGTGAAGCCAAAATTAGGTTATGATGATTCCTTGGATGCCTTTGGCGTGCACGGGATTGGCGGTATTTGGGGGGCGATTGCAACAGGTATTTTTGCAACCAAGGCCGTTAATTCTGCTGGTGCTGATGGTGCCTTATTAGGTAACGTTGGCTTAGTCTGGACCCAATGCGTTGCGGTTGGGATTACAATCTTGTATTCAGCCGTGGTGACATGGGTTATTTGTTTTGTTATCGACAAGACTGTTGGTATGCGCGTATCTCAAGAAGATGAAGTGATGGGCTTAGACTTAACCCAACACCATGAACGTGCGTATACAATTTTAGACTAAACAATGGTGCCATTCCCGCATAGGCGGGATTCAGGCACTAGATTCCCAATAATGCTTCTTGGGAACGACAAATAAAGGAGATTGAACAAATGAAATTAGTTATTGCTATTGTCCAGCCCCATCGGCTCGAGGAGGTCAAAAAAGAGCTTTATGCGGCCAATGTTAATTTGATTACCGTAAGCGAAGTGTTGGGTCATGGGCGCCAAGTAGGTGTCGATGAATTTTACCGCGGTGTTAAAGAAACCGGCAACTTATTGCGCAAAATCCAGCTGGAGATTGCAGTCAATGAGGAATTTGTTGAGCCAACGATTAAGGCTATTATCCGTGGTGCGCGTACAGGCAAAATTGGCGACGGTAAGATCTTTGTCTTGGATCTGCCCCGGGCCATCCGCATCCGTACTGGTGAAGAAGGTTCAAAGGCGATCGGTTAAGACATCGCTTGACTTTTAGTTTGCGCAAAGATATTATTGCCATTGTTTGAAGGCAATGACGTCTTTAAGCGCAAAAGCAAAGAGGCTCAGTGGTTTTCTTGAAGTACTTTTAAGAAAATCGCTGGGCCTTTTTCTTTTTCAGGCATGGATGCCGCAGGATCCGTTGACGGAGAGCTATTTAAGAAAGCGTGTTTATGAATGGACTAAAATCATATGGAATCGATCAATCAAATCAATGCCGGCGATACGGCATGGGTACTGGTGTCTACGGCCCTAGTCTTATTAATGACCCCAGCGCTGGGGATTTTTTATGGAGGGATGTTACGCCGTAAAAATGTTTTAGGTGTGTTGATGCAGTGTTTTGCCTGTTTGGCCCTGATTAGCCTGTTGTGGGGTATCTATGGGTATAGTTTAGCTTTTAGTAAGGGCAATGGTTTTATTGGTGGCTTGGATTGGTTTATGCTCAAAGGTGTTGGGGGGGAGCCCAATCCTGATTATGCGGCCACCATTCCGCATGCCGCCTTTATGATTTTTCAATGCATGTTTGCGGTGATTACTCCTGCCATCATCGTGGGATCCTATGCGGAACGGGTGAAATTTTCCGCCTTCTTACTTTTTACAACCCTATGGCTTACCTTTGTCTATTGCCCCTTGGCGCATATGACCTGGGCGACGGATGGTTTATTCCGCCAATGGGGTCTGCTTGATTTTGCCGGTGGTATCGTGGTGGAAATTAATTGCGGGGTGGCCGGGTTGGTTACGGCGTTATTCTTAGGCAGGCGCCTTGGCATTAGTCATCCTAGCCTGCATAATTTACCCTTCGTTGTTTTAGGGGCATCCTTGCTGTGGTTTGGCTGGCTTGGCTTTAATGCCGGTTCTGCCTTAGCGGCAAATGCAGTTGCGGTTAATGCCTTTATCACGACCAATACAGCGGCGGCGGCGGCAGCAGTAAGCTGGGCCATTGTGGAATGGAAGCTGACAGGCAAGCCAACCATGTTTGGTACGGTGTCAGGCGCGGTGGCAGGTCTAGTTGCTATTACCCCTTCCTGTGGTTTTGTGGATTTTACCGGAGCCATGATTATCGGCGCTGTGGTCGGTGTATTAAGCTACTTTGCAGTGGGAGCGCTTAAGCCAAAATTAGGTTATGATGATTCCTTAGATGCCTTTGGGGTTCACGGGGTAGGTGGTTTTTGGGGCATCATCGCCATTGGTTTATTGGCAACCAAGTCAGTTAATCCGGCGGGCGCCGACGGATTATTCAACGGGAATGCTGGCCAATTATGGATACAATTAAAATGTGCGCTGATAGCGATTGCTTATTGCGCGTCGGCCACCTGGGTTATTTGCTGGGTGACTAATAAGATTATTAAGATGCGCGTGTCTCAGGAAGATGAAGTGATGGGCTTGGATTTAACCCAGCACCACGAGCGTGCATATACCATATTAGACTAATTCTTTAAGGAGATAACAATGAAACTAGTCATAGCAATCATTCAGCCTCACCGGCTTGATGATGTGAAAAAAGAGTTGTACGCGGCCAATGTTAACCTGATAACGGTTTCGGAAGTCTTAGGCCACGGTCGTCAAATTGGTGTTGATGAATTTTACCGCGGCGTTAAAGAAACAGGTAATTTGCTGCGCAAGGTTCAATTAGAGATTGCGGTGAATGCCGAATTTGTGGAGCCAACCATTAAGGCGATTATTAAGGGGGCCCGCACTGGAAAGATAGGCGACGGTAAGATATTTGTGCTTGATTTGCCGCGCGTTATCCGTATCCGCACCGGCGAGGAAGGCAAACAGGCGATTGGTTAAAATCGGCTAAGGCGGCCTGTCAATTTTTCTTGACAGTTTGTAAGTTCTTGTGTAATATTTGTCCTACTGCGTGAGGGCAAAGACGTCCTCCTTGGGATTGCCGAAGATGGTTATTTCAAGGAGGATTTTTATTTTTAAAGGTTTTAATTTTTATTCAACTGTATTAATTAATAGGGGGGATTATGAGTCAAGCTCGTGAAGAAGTGCTTCAAGCCTGCCATGAAGAAGGTTGCTGTGGAGGCAATTTTTCTGAACAACTGCCTGAATACTTCGGTCAAAACGTCTTTAATTTGAAGACGATGCGTGAATATCTTTCCGACAAAGCGTATGCATCTATTGAAAAAACTATTAAAGAAGGCGGCAAGTTAGAAGCGGCTATTGCGGATGAAGTAGCTGAAGCCATGAAGAAATGGGCGATTTCAAAGGGCGCTACCCATTTCACCCATTGGTTTCAACCCTTAACGGGCACTACCGCTGAAAAGCATGATTCCTTTATCAGCTGGGATGATAATGGCGGCATTGTCTTGAATTTTTCCGGTAAGGAATTGATTCAAGGTGAACCTGATGCCTCGTCCTTCCCTTCAGGTGGTCTACGCGCAACCTTTGAAGCCCGCGGTTATACTGGTTGGGATCCAACCTCTCCTGCCTTTATTAAAGAAGGCCCGGAAGGTGCAACACTATGTATTCCGACATTTTATATCGGTTATCACGGCGAGGCCTTGGATAAGAAGACTCCGCTGCTGCGTTCCATGAATGCCTTATCTAAGCAAGTTTGCCGCGTGGCTTCCTTGTTTGGTATTGATATCAAGGGCAAACGTGCTTACTGCACGCTTGGGCCTGAGCAAGAATATTTCTTGATCGATAAAGCTCATTATGAAGCACGTATGGATTTGGTTCAAACCGGCCGTACTTTATTTGGTTGCAAACCAGCTAAGCATCAACAACAAGAAGATCATTATTTCGGTGCGATTAAGCCCCGCGTCATGGCCTTCATGGAAGATTTGGACCGCACCTTGTGGGGTTTAGGTATTCCCTCCAAGACCCGTCACAATGAAGTGGCTCCAGCGCAATATGAAATGGCCCCGATTTATGAAGATTTAAATACGGGCGTTGATCACAACATGATTGCCATGGAAGTCATGCGTCAATTAGCTGACAAACACGGTTTAGTGTGCTTGTTGCATGAAAAGCCCTTCGCTGGTGTGAATGGTTCTGGTAAGCACAATAACTGGTCTGTCGTCGGTCCGGATAATAAGAATTGGTTGTATCCTGGTAAGACGCCGCACGAAAATGCGAAGTTTTTAACCTTGTTATGTGCGATTATTAAGGCGGTTGACACCTACGCTGATTTATTGCGCGTGACAGTGGCCACCGCTGGTAACGATCATCGCTTAGGGGCCAACGAAGCGCCTCCGGCGATTGTGTCGATTTTCTTAGGCGATCAATTGTTTGATATTATCGAGCAGATTGAAAAGGGTGGAGCCAAGACTTCCAAAGAAGGCGGCTCTATCAACGTTGGTGTTGATGCCTTGCCTAATTTGGCTAAGGATACAACTGACCGCAACCGTACCTCACCCTTTGCTTTTACGGGGGCTAAGTTCGAATTCCGCGCAGTTGGTTCCAATCAAAACCCGTCGGCTGCCAACATGGTTTTAAATACCATCGTCGCTCAATCCTTATCTGAGATTGCCGATCAATTAGAAGCTGATAAAAAAGCCGGCAAGAATTTTAATGCGTCCTTGCAGGCTGTATTGCAGTCAATTGTTAAGAAGCATAAGCGCGTGTTGTTTAATGGCGATGGTTACACCGCCGAATGGCACAAGGAAGCTAAGAAGCGCGGCCTTCCTAACATGAAATCAACTCCTGAAGCCTTGGAAGTGCTTAAGGATAAGAAGAACATCGATGTCTTAGTTAAGCACGGTGTTTTATCTGCTAAGGAAGTCGCTTCCCGTTATGAAATCAACAAGCACGCCTATAACACCGTGATTGCCTTGGAAGGCGAATGTGCCTTGACCATGGCTCGCACGGAGTATATCCCGGCGGCGTTTGAATATTTACAGCAATTAACCGTCATTGCCAAATCAGTCACGCAAAAGAAACTTCTCAAGGAAGTTTCCACCTTGATTGATAAGGCCTTGGTTGCAAGTGATGCCTTGGAAGCAAGCTTGGTTAAGCATGATGCAGCTAAGACATCTGCAGCCATGTTGAAGGTGCGTGAAGCGGTTGATGCCTTAGAAGGTATTGTTCCTGCCAATGTATGGCCGGTTCCTTCCTACGCTGAAATGCTGTTAATGAATGCGTAATCAGGATGATTAAGAAACCCCCGTTTCGCATTGAATGCGGAACGGGGGTTTTTGTTTACAGTACGCTCAAAATACCGTACAATTTGGCAATCAATGATTTTAATTATCAAACATATTGATATCGAAGGGCCTGGCACGCTGGGTGATTTCTTGACGGCGCAGAAGGAGCCTTTTCGTATTGTCGAATTGGGTGCAGGAGAGGCCCTGCCGGATGACCTGAGTCAGTTTAAGGCCGTGATTGTTTTAGGCGGCCCCATGAATGTCGATGAAGAAGATAAGTACCTGTTTTTAAAAGCCGAGAATGAATTTATTCAAAAGGTCTTAAACAATGGCGTGCCGTTTTTAGGTATTTGTTTAGGTTCGCAGTTGCTGGCTAAGGCGGCGGGTGCTAAAGTAGTCAAATCGCCAGTCAAGGAAATCGGTTGGTACACCGTGCAATTGACCGATGAAGGTCGTCGAGACCCCTTATTTAAAGGTTTTAGCGAAAGCGATGTGATCTACCATTGGCATGGGGATATGTTTCAAATTCCTGCCAACGGCCAATTGTTGGCGACGGCCAGTGGTTGTCCGCATCAGGCGTTGAGGGTGGGACGTAATGCCTATGGCATTCAATTCCCTGTTGAGATTACGGATAAGAGCATTCAGGAATGGTGTGATGAATATTGCAGCAATGATCTGCCGGGTCGGCCCCAACATGCCAAGGTCATGATGGATGATTATGAAAAATACAAAGCTTCTTTTGACCGTCAAGCCAGTAGGCTTTATGAAAACTTTTTAAGTATTATAAATCATGTTTAAAATTGCTATTGCCCAAATTAATCCGACCCTGGGAGATTTAACTGCCAATGCGCAGAAAATCTTGGGGAATATTGCGCTTGCTCAAAAGCAAAAAGCCCAGCTGGTGGTTTTTCCTGAACTTGCCTTATGCGGTTACCCGCCAGAAGACCTGCTTCTTAAAGAACATTTTGTTGCTAATAATATTAAAGCCCTTAATGCCTTGGCCAAGAAGGTGCGTGGGATCTATGCGATTGTCGGTTTTGTAGATAGCGATGGTAAGGGGGCTATTTATAATGCGGCGGCTATCATTGCAGACGGTAAGATTGTTGATGTTTATCATAAGCAACAGCTGCCTAATTATGGTGTTTTTGATGAGAAGCGTTATTTTGCTGTCGGCAAGAATCGCGGCTTGGTTGAGATTAACGGTATTAAGGTGGGGATCAGCATCTGCGAGGACATTTGGGTGGAGGGTGCGATTTACCGTCAGCAATCCTTGGGCCGTGCCAAGCTGTTGATTAATATTTCGTCATCGCCTTCTGAACAAGGCAAATTGAAATTACGCCAGGAATTATTAATCCGTCGGGCCAAGGAAGCCAAGCTGCCCATTGTCTACGTGAACATGGTTGGCGGCCAGGATGAGTTGGTTTTTGACGGCGGGAGCATGGTTATTGCCCCAGATGGCGCGCTGATAGCGCGGGCCAAGCAATTCGACGAGCAATTGCTTGAAGTGGATTTAAAGGCAAAGCCCCAAGGGGCGGTTGAATTTTTAGATAGCGACGAGGAAGTGTATCGTGCGCTGGTCTTGGGCACGCGTGATTATGTGTTAAAAAATGGCTTTAAGAAGGTAGCCTTAGGCTTAAGTGGCGGCATTGATTCGGCCCTGGTTGCTGCTATCGCGGTTGACGCGCTTGGCAAGGATAATGTTGTTGGCATCTCCATGCCGTCCCAGTTTAATGCCAAGGCTACACAAAGCGATGCGCGCCTGTTGGCAAAGAATCTTGGCATTGAATTTAAAGAAATTCCGATTAAAGCTATTTTTGTCGCGTATTTAAAAACGTTGAGTGTTTATTTTGAAGGGACAGCGCCCAATATTGCTGAGGAGAATTTACAGGCACGCATCCGCGGCAATCTGCTCATGGCCTTTTCCAATAAGTTTGGTTGGATGGTGTTAACGACGGGGAATAAGAGCGAGATGGCGGTTGGTTACTGCACACTTTATGGTGATATGTCCGGCGGTTTTGCACCATTAAAAGATATTCTTAAAACAAAGGTGTATGCCCTGTGCCGTTGGCGCAATAGCCTGGGGGTTGACCCAATAATCCCTAAGAGCATTATTTTGCGTGCGCCTTCTGCCGAACTTCGCCCTGACCAGACCGATGAAGCTTCTTTAGGTGCATATGAAGATTTGGATCAGGTCTTGCATGCCTATGTTGAAAAGCATCAGAGTGTGGGAACGATGAAGAACAATAAAATCGATGCAGCGTATATTGCTAAGATTATCCGATTGGTTGATCTGAGCGAATATAAACGCCGTCAATCACCGCCGGGGGTAAAGATAACCCCCCGAGCGTTTGGGAAGGATTGGCGTTTGCCAATCACCAATAAATACAAAGAGTAGGATAATTTCTATGTCAGCAACGGCTGCCCAGCAATTTAAGAAAGTGTCCATCATTATTCCTGCCTATAATGAAGAGATGTTTATTGCTGCAATTATTGAAAAGGTTCAAGCGGTAGTTTTACCGCAGGGCTTGCTTAAAGAAATTGTCATCGTTGATGATGGGTCTAAAGACAGGACAAAAGAAATTCTAGGAAGTTTTAGCGGTTTGCCGGGCATTATTGTTATTCATCAGGAGAATCAAGGCAAGACCGGCGCCTTATTGACGGGAATTAGGGCATCAACGGGGGATATTTTGTTAGTTCAGGATGCTGATTTGGAATATAATCCAGCACAGTACCCGCAGTTATTGATGCCGATCTTAAATGGCCAAACCCAGGTGGTGTATGGATCGCGTTTTATGGGCACCATTAAGGACATGCAGCCAATTAATCTTTGGGCTAATACGGTATCGAACTGGACAGTCAATTTGCTTTATGGGGTTAAGCTGACGGATATTAATACCTGTTATAAGGTTTTTACCCGTCAAGCCTTCGAAGGTATCACCATCAACGGAACCCATTTTGCCTTAGATACGGAAGCTACGGTCAAGTTTTTAAAAAAGGGGCTTAGTATTAAGGAAGTGCCTATTGATTATGCAGCACGATCCCGGGTTGAAGGTAAGAAAATTCGTTGGTCAACGGCCTTGGGCATGTATTGGTCGATTATTAAATGCCGCATTTTTCCTCGGTAGTCCTTGAATTTTTTATTGCATTTCCATTGAAAAATCGTTAGAATACGCACTTCTAAAATAAAGTGCTTTTTGTGTAATCGGTTGAAATTTAATGAGTTTAATTCTTAATTAAAGGTTTTTAAATGAGTCTGCCACCAAAACAAGGTCTTTATGATCCCCAAAATGAGCATGATGCTTGCGGGGTTGGTTTCATTGTTAATATTAAGGGCAAGAAAAGCCATGATATTGTCCGTAATGGTATTCAGATATTAGAAAATTTAACTCATCGCGGCGCTTGTGGTTGCGATCCTGAAACCGGTGATGGCGCAGGTATCTTGATTCAAATGCCGGATGCTTTTTTCCGCCGGGAAATGGCACTTAAAGATATCACCTTGCCTCCAGAGGGGGATTATGGTGCGGGCTTGGTATTCCTGCCGCCTTCCTTGGAAGACCGTAATATTATTGAGCAATGGACCGAGCATATCATTCATGAAGAAGGCCAGAAGTTAATCGGCTGGCGTGAAGTGCCGCATGAGCCGACCAAGATTGGCCGGGTGGCGCGTTCGGTGATGCCGGCGTTTAAGCAATTATTTATTGCAAAGGGCAAGAAGACCTCGCGCGAAGATTTTGACCGCAAGCTCTATGTGATCCGCAAGCGCTTGTGGCATAAGGTTTATACCTCGACCCTTTCACAAAAGAATTTTTATTATTTCTGTTCGCTTAACAGCAAGACCCTTGTTTACAAGGGGCAATTGATGAGCGAGCAGGTTGATCGTTTTTTCCCAGACCTAGGTGACCCAGCCCTGGTGTCAGCGATTGCACTCATTCACTCACGTTATTCAACAAACACCTTCCCCAGCTGGTCCTTGGCTCACCCGTACCGTTTGGTGGCGCATAATGGGGAGATCAATACCTTGCGCGGCAACATCAACTGGATGCATGCCCGCGAGAAACAATTTATTTCTAAAGCCTTTGGCGCAGATTTAAAGAAGGTTCTGCCCATCGTTGTTCCGCACGGGTCAGATACCGCGACCTTTGATAATGTTTTAGAGATGTTGGTTTTGGCTGGCCGTTCCTTACCTCACGCCGTGATGATGATGATCCCGGAAGCCTGGAGCGGGCATCAGGAAATGGATGCCTTAAAACGCGCTTTCTATGAATATCACTCCTGTTTTATGGAGCCATGGGATGGCCCTGCCGCGATTGCGTTTAGTGATGGTCGTTACATGGGTGCCGTGCTTGACCGCAACGGCCTGCGTCCGTCCCGTTATATTGTAACTACCGATGACACCATTATTATGGCCTCAGAAGCGGGTGTCTTGCCCATTGCGCCCGAGAAGATTATTAAGAAAGGGCGTTTACAGCCAGGCAAAATGTTTTTAGTCGATACCCAAGAAGGCCGTATTATCGACGATAAGGAATTAAAAGACAAGATTGCTTCAAGCCAGCCCTATGAGAAATGGCTGAAAGAAAATATTGTAGATTTGCGTACCTTGCCTAAGCCTAAAAAGGTGCAGGGGTTAAATGATAAGACCTTGCTGGAGCGTCAGCGTGCCTTTGGTTATACCTTAGAAGATTTAAAATTATTATTGGCGCCTATGGCCTTGGGGGAAGAAGCGACTGGTTCCATGGGCAGTGATATTCCTGCAGCAGTGTTATCTGACCGTCCGCAATTGCTTTATAATTATTTTAAGCAGTTATTTGCGCAGGTCACCAACCCTCCCATTGATGCTATTCGTGAAGAAATTATCATGGCGGAAGATATGATGTTAGGCCCTGAGGGGAATTTATTGGATGAGACTTCAGCGCACGCACATCGCCTATGGATTCAGCGTCCCATCTTAACAAATGAAGAATTAGAGAAGGTGGCTCATGTTAATGTGGGGTCGCTTAAATCAGTAACCTTGCCGATTCTTTTTGAAAAGCAAGAGGGCGCTGCTGGTTTGGAGAAAAGTTTAGAAGCGTTGTTTGAGAAAGCTGATCAGGCTATCAAGGACGGGTATAGTATTTTGATTCTTTCCGACCGGTCTATGAGTGCAAAGCAAGCGGCGATACCGGCCTTGTTGGCTTGTGCGGGATTACATCATCATTTGATTCGTCAAGGAACGCGGACTAAGGCAAGCCTTGTCGTTGAGTCTGGTGAGGCGCGCGAGCTGCATCACTTTGCGGTGTTAATTGGTTATGGGGCCAATGCCATTAATCCTTATTTAGCTTTTGAGACGATCGAGCAGATGATCAATGAAGGAAAGTTTGAGAGTGAATTAAATTTTGCTGAAGCCGAGAAGAATTTCTTAAAGGCCTGCCATAAGGGTCTTTATAAGGTTATTTCTAAAATGGGAATTTCAACAATTCAGTCTTATTGTGGCGCGCAGATTTTTGAAGCTGTTGGTATTGGCAATGAGCTGATTGATAAATATTTTACGGCAACGCCAAGCCGTATTGGTGGGATTAATCTAGAAGTTGTGGCCCAAGAAGCGTTGAAGCGCCATGAGATTGCTTATCCCCTGTGGCCGGCCAATGATGATATGCTTGAAGAAGGCGGTGAATATGCTTGGCGCAAGGAAGGTGAATATCACCAGTTAAATCCGACGACAATCGCGCTTTTGCAACATTCAGTGCGTTCAAATAACTATCAAGTTTTTAAGAATTTTTCAAAGGCTGTTAATGAGCAATCCAAGGTGATTGCCAATATTCGGGGGCTTTTGCAATTTAAAAAAGGCCATCCGATTCCCCTGGAACAAGTTGAGCCGGCAAGTGAAATTGTTAAGCGCTTTGCGACAGGTGCGATGAGCTATGGGTCAATTTCCAAGGAAGCGCATGAAACCTTGGCGGTGGCGATGAATCGTTTAGGCGGTTTTTCAAATACCGGCGAAGGCGGGGAAGATCCGGAGCGTTTTAAGAAAGAAGCCAACGGCGATTGGAAGCGTTCACGCATTAAGCAGGTGGCGCAAGGCCGTTTCGGGGTGACCATCGAGTATTTAGTTAATGCGGATCAAATTCAGATCAAGATGGCGCAAGGGGCTAAGCCTGGCGAAGGCGGACAATTGCCTGGGCACAAGGTTTCCAAAGAAATTGCTAAAACGCGGAATACCACGCCGGGGGTTGGTTTAATTTCTCCGCCCCCGCATCACGATATTTATTCAATTGAGGATTTGGCACAATTAATTCATGATTTAAAAAATGCTAACCCCAAGGCAATGATTTCAGTAAAGCTGGTTTCCGAAGTTGGTGTTGGGACGGTGGCGGCTGGCGTTTCTAAGGGTAAGGCTGATCATGTATTGATTTCCGGCTTTGAAGGTGGAACTGGGGCGTCTCCACAGACATCCATCCGCCATGCTGGGCTACCAATGGAATTAGGCATTGCTGAAACTCAACAAGTGCTGGTCATGAATGATTTGCGCGGCCGTATCCGGGTGCAAACAGATGGCCAATTAAAGACTGGGCGCGACGTGGCGATTGCGGCAATGCTTGGTGCTGATGAATTCGGGTTTGCGACAACAGCGCTGGTGACCATGGGCTGTATCCTGCTGCGGAAATGTCATTTAAATACATGTTCTGTCGGGGTAGCAACACAAGATCCTGCCTTGCGTAAGAAATTCGAAGGTAAGCCGGAGCATGTTACCAATTTCTTTACCTTTATTGCCGAAGAAGTGCGTGAGATTATGGCAGAGTTGGGCTTTAAGAAATTTGATGAGATGGTTGGCCGGGTTGATTTGCTTGACACCAAGGATACTATTGAACATTGGAAGGCCCGCGGTATTGATTTAACCAATATCTTGCATAAGCCAGACGTGCCGGAAGGGGTGGCTATTCGCCATATTGGGACACAAGATCATGGTTTAGAAAATGCCCTGGACAATCAATTAATCGCTAAGGCGAAGGATGCTATTGAACATAAGAAGCCTGTTAAATTTGAGCAAGGCATTACCAATGTAAATCGCACTGTGGGGACAATGCTGTCGTCAGTGATTGCACTTAAACATGGCTTAGCAGGGTTACCGAAGAATACGGTTGATGTTAAATTTAATGGATCAGCCGGCCAAAGTTATGGGGCATTTTTGGCTAATGGTGTTACCTTTACGCTTGAAGGTGAAGGCAACGATTATGTGGGCAAGGGGTTATCTGGCGGGCGTATTATAATCTATCCCCCTAAGGTCTCAACCTTTGTTCCGGAAGAAAATATGATCGTCGGTAATGTGGTGCTTTATGGGGCTATTTTAGGCGATGCTTATTTCCGTGGGCTTGCAGGTGAGCGCTTTGCTGTGCGCAACTCTGGGGCTAACACGGTTGTTGAAGGGGTTGGTGATCATGGTTGCGAATATATGACTGGCGGCCGGGTGGTTGTGTTAGGGCCAACGGGCCGTAATTTTGCAGCCGGGATGTCAGGCGGGATTGCCTATATTTGGGACCGTGAAAACAAGTTCCAAAAAAATTGCAATCCAGGCATGGTAGATTTATTTCCTGTTAAGTCTGCCGGAGATGTGGCTGAACTAAAGGGCTTGATAGAGAATCATGCTCAATTGACTGGTTCAACGGTTGCGCAGAAATTGTTAAGCGACTGGGATGGCGTTATTTCACAATTTGTAAAAGTATATCCGCGCGATTACCGTCGGGTATTGGAAGAGGCGGAAGGCATTAAGAATGCTGATGCCCAGCAGGTAAAGGCAGGTAAATAATGGGCGACATTAAAGGTTTCATGAAAATAGAGCGTCAGGATTACACGAAGGATCCTGTTGAGGCGAGGGTTAAGCATTATAAAGAATTTACCCACCTGCCTGTTGAGAAAGATTTAAAGGCGCAAGGCGCCCGCTGCATGGATTGTGGCGTGCCTTTTTGTCAGAATGGCTGCCCTATCGGCAATATTATTCCTGATTGGAATGACTTGGTTTTTAAGGGCCGTTGGGAAGAAGCCATTGAACGGTTGCATAAAACAAATAATTTCCCTGAGTTTACCGGCCGTGTTTGCCCAGCCCCATGTGAAAATTCTTGCGTGCTTGGTATTAATACGCCAGCGGTAACGATTAAGAATATTGAGTTAGCCATTGTTGAGCGTGGCTATAACGAAGGTTTTATCAAAACACAGGCGCCTAAGCACCGTACTGGAATGAAGGTGGCGGTGATTGGTTCCGGCCCGTCTGGTTTGGCCTGTGCGGATCAATTGAATAAGAAGGGTCATAAGGTTACTGTTTACGAGAAGAATGAGACTATTGGTGGTTTGTTGGCCTTAGGCATTCCTGATTTCAAGTTAGAAAAATGGGTGGTTGAGCGCCGCATTGACCGCATGCGTCAGGAAGGCGTTAATTTTAAGACCGGCGTTCATGTAGGGGTTAATATATCCACAAAGGAATTGCAGGAAAAATATGATGCGATGGTGTTGTGCGGCGGGGCTGAATCTGCCCGTGATTTGCCAATTCCTGGGCGTGAATTAGAAGGTGTTTATCAGGCGATGTATTTCTTGCCACAGCAGAATTTACGCAATGCCGGTATTGATCCTAAGGGTTATATGGGGCGTTATGCGGAGCATTTAGCACAAGTAAAGCCAACTAATAAAGAAGAAATAACAGCTAAGGGCAAGAAGGTTATTGTTCTTGGCGGCGGGGATACGGGTTCTGATTGCGTTGGGACATCTAATCGTCAAGGGGCAATAAGTGTGCATCAGTTTGAATTGATGCCTAAGCCTCCGGCAACACGTGAAGCGGGTAATCCGTGGCCTAACTGGGCTTTGATTCAACGCACCTCAACTTCCCATGAAGAAGGCTGTACGCGCGATTATGCTATTTTGACAAAAAAATTAACCGGCGAGAATGGTAAGCTGAAGAAGTTGCATGGTATTCGTTTGGAATGGGTTAAGGATGCGGCGACCGGCCAAATGAAGATGAATGAAGTAGCTGGATCTGAATTTGAGATGGAGTGTGATTTATTGCTGTTGGCGATGGGCTTTACAGGGCCTGCTAAAAAAGGTATGATCGAAGAGTTAGGTGTTGAGTTAGATGGGCGGGGCAATGTAAAAGCGGATAGCAATAAAATGACTAGCGTTAAAGGGGTATTTACCGCCGGGGACATGACCCGGGGGCAGTCCTTGGTTGTTTGGGCTATCCATGAAGGCCGCAGCGCCGCAGAAGGCGTGCATCAATATTTGATGGCACAGGCAGTTAAATAGGCAAGAGCATAATATTAAGGAGATTTTTGTGAAAAAAGCGATCATTGTTTTATTAGCAGCTGTTGCCTTAGTGGGATGTCAGCAAAAACAAGAATCAACACAGGCTCCCGTAGTTACTCCGGACCGTAAGGAGATGGGTCAGAAATTAATGTTAAAAAGCATCCAAGATTTAGAGAAAAAGGATCTTAAGGGTGCTATTAGTTCATTGGAAGAAGCCATTAAAGTTAATCCTACTGAGCCAGAAGCGTATTTGTTGATGAGCCAAATTCTTTTAAAGGTGGGTGAGTATGGCCATGCAGCAGATTTCTTGGAACAAACGGTCAAGAATTTTCCGGATAATGGAACAGCTTTTTATATGATGAGTATTGCTAACCGCATGGTAGGCAAGAAATTACCGGCTGTTTTGGCTGCTCGCCGCAGTGCAGAGATATTTCAGGCGGCTAATGATAAAGAAAATTTCACCAAGTCAGCTGTATTGCTGCAAGAATTAATTGATACGAAGGACGATCAATTTGCCGCCGATGTAAAACAAGCGGCAGCACAAACAACATCAGCCAAAGAGTAATGCCTATGGCCTTTCGCGCAGGGCTCTTGATCCTTGTGCCGTTGTTAATTCCCCTTCCCGCCGGGGCAGAGACCCTTGTGTTAAATTCCGGCCAAGTTATTGAAGGCAAGATCTTACGTCAGGATAAGCTTGCTGTTGTTTTTATTCCCCAGGGAGAAAAAGGGGAAGTTAAATATTATTTAGATGAAATCAGTGAAATTCTCCCCGACCCCCCAACAAACAATTCAGTGCAGGCAGATAAACTAGAGAATCAAGCTGTAGTCGCTATTGATGAAGGCCGGATTGAGCGTGGGCTTGAATTAATGAAGCAGGTGCTTAAACTAGACCCAAGCCCTAGCCGGCAGATGAATTATGGAAGCATTCTTTTTGGTAATGGGGTTTCCGCATTTAAGTCTAAGGACCGTCAAGAAGGCATAATCATTTTACGTCAGGCCGAAGCGGAGTTGGTTAAGGCGATCGCAGGCTTTGATAAGGTTAAAGATGCTGTTAATCTAAGCCAATGTTATTTCTTGCTTGGTGAAATGTCGATGCATGCTTTTGAGGACGTTGTTAAAGCTAAAGAGTATTATCAAAAGGCCCTTTCATTTTATGATCATTCAGCTGCTAAGGCGGCGCTGGCAACCCTATCTAC
>JACCDV010425594.1_pt1 | contig 47402 bp, 46 predicted proteins | sample 7446131 | NCBI WGS metagenome assembly JACCDV01 (sample SAMN15323448, study PRJNA562643) | freshwater metagenome | isolation source: river surface water | place: USA:Blue River Watershed | collected 2017-08-17
CGAATCGATGTCATGTACGTACTCCCTTGAGATTCTCATGGCGATAGCGCGAACGAGGCGTTTTGCCGAGCGTGCGGCAGAGCGTAAGTGTAGGTTGAAGCCTGTGAAAACTTCACCTTTGCATCAGAAACATCTCGACTTACAGGCCAAGATGGCTGACTTTGGTGGCTGGCTCATGCCTATCGAATATCCCGGTGCTGGCGTATTAGCTGAACATGCTGCTGTTCGTGAGCGAGTGGGTCTCTTCGATGTTTCTCACTTAGGCAAGGCCCGCGTTGTGGGTGTTGGCGCCTTGGATTACCTCAATTCACAATTTACCAACGACCTTAATCGCATTGTTGATAGCAAGGCGCAGTACACCTTGTATTGCACGCCCGAAGGTGGCGTCATCGACGATTTGATCGTCTACCGAAATAGCGCCGAAGATTTCTTTCTCATTCCAAATGCCTCGAATACAACTGACGTTGTAGCAACCTTGCAGGCAAATGCGCCTGCCGGTGTTTCAATCACAAATCTACATACAAGTTATGCAGTTCTTGCGCTACAAGGCCCACGAGCACATGATGTTATGCAGAGCCTGGGCGTCAATCCGGTAATGGAGTACATGGCATTCACACACGTCACCATTGCAGGGTGCGATGTCATTCTCTGCCGCACTGGCTACACGGGCGAACAAGGATTTGAGATAGTTCCTCAAGTCGAAGATGCCGCTCTCGTGTGGGACGCGCTATGCGCAGCGATGAAACAGTTCTCTGGCTTGGTCTGCGGATTAGGCGCTCGAGATACTTTGCGCACCGAAATGGGATACCCACTTCATGGCCACGAACTTTCACTTGAAATTTCTCCAGTTCAGGCTAGCGCTGGTTGGGCAATCGGTTGGAAGAAGAGTAATTTTGTTGGACAAGCAGCTCTTCGTGCTCAGAAAGAGTCAGGAAAAGTTCGGACGTTGCAGGCGCTGACATCTCTCGATCGATGCATTCCACGTGCCGGCATGAAGGTACTTAATAGCGCCGGAGATGAGATTGGTGAAATTACCAGCGGAACTTTCTCTCCGAGCCTGAAAGTTGGAATCGCTTTAGCCTTGATTGAGCCGGGATACGAATTAGGAAGCGAGGTAGCTATCGATGTACGCGGAAGAACATGTGCGGCGAAAATTACAGCGCTGCCTTTTCTTCCTTCGCACGTTCGCTAGCTTGGGACTCCACAAACTCAATAGGCGTGCAGAATGCAGCGCGAGTATGCGCTCGACGTAAGGTATGCAAGATTGGCTTACCGGTAATGAGAATGAGCGTTGAAGTGAAGATTGCCCGAGGGACATCCCATGCCATCGCTGATAAGAAGTGATAGCTGATGAATCGATTGAAGTTCTCTGCAATCGGAGCTCCTGCTTGGTAAGAAAGTTGAGTATCAACGCCTAAAGTCCAAGGCCAGAACTGCAGATCCATCGCAATTCCAAAGAAGGCTGCAGCGATAACTCCGTAGAGAGCAAGTAGAGCAAGTTCATTTCGACCGCGAATATTTCGGGGGATGAGTCCGATTCCTAAACCAATCCATCCCGCTGCAAATGCTTGATAAGCAACCCAAGGACCAAGGCCGCCTGTAAGAAAAGCAGAGAGCACCATAGATAAAGCGCCCAAAAGAAACCCAAAGGATGGGCCAAAGACGCGTGCGGCGAGAATCAAGACAAACCACATCGGTTCTATACCAACTGCGCCAGTACCCATCGGACGCAACGCTGCAATTACCGCGGTTAAGACAGCAAGGAGAGCTATTGATTTTGTATCCAGTTTATTGTTACTGACGCTGGCGAAGAGAAGAAGAAGTGCACAAGGAAGGGCTAGTGCAAAGAGCCATTGCGGACGTGCTTGCGGAGTTGAAATGAGAAAGGGCCAAAGGAAACCGAGTGCGCTGATGGCGCTGGTGGCAATGAGCGCAGGCAGGGCTAATCCGCGGAAAGAAAATGCCGAGGGAGTGAGATTCATAGCTACTGTGCCATCGCCTGCACGACATCAGAGACGGTAAGCCAAGGTTTCGGAGACATCACCTTTGCAACTTGCGGCGCAAATGCAGGCGATGACAAAAGAACATCAAGGGTTGAACCATCTGCGACGATGTCACCTTCTGCCAAGAAGAGAACGCGGTTCGCCAACTCAGCCACCAATTCAACGTCGTGAGTTGCCAAGAGCACTGGGCGATTGAAGGTACTTGCATACTCTTTCAGTGCAAGAGCAAAGAGGTTCTTGGCTTGATAATCAAGACCTCGAGTGGGTTCATCGAGAACGAGCAACTCAGGATTTCCAGAGAGAACAATGCTCAACACCAGCGCCAATCGCTGACCTTCAGAGAGATCATTGGGATGGGTCTCTTGAGAGATGTGTGGAACTAAGCGAGAGAGGAAGACGAAGGTTGAGCCTTCTGCAATTTCGTTGTCGCGATCTGCTTGTGCGCATTCTGCGCGCACAGATTGCGCATAGAGCAGATCACTCGGTTCTTGAGGAACGTAACCGATGCTCCGCCTTCGCTGCGCGCCCTTGAGCAGTGCAGGATCTTCTTGATGTACTCGCACCTGACCCTTCGTGGGCAGTTGAGACCCGACGATGGCGTGCAATAGCGAGCTCTTACCTGCACCGTTGCGCCCCATCACTGCCACGATTTCACCAGCGTGAATTTTGGTGGAAACGCCTTTGAGGGCGCGTTGATCTCCGTAGTTAATAGTCAGCTCACTTACTTCGATGACAACGCCAGTTTCGGCAGGTATTTTCTCTGTGGTCTCAAAAGTTTGCGAGCGGATATCTTCAGTTAACCGTCGAACTTCTCTGACACTTGTCCCGACTTCGCTTAAGTTAAGGGCGCGCGCTAAGCGAATGATAGGAGGAACTAATTGGGCAGTCTTGAGCACTTCCTCTGCCGGGCCAATAGCGGTCTCACCATTGCCTTCAATGTAAATGATGCGATCTACAAATTGGATGACGCGTTCTAAGCGATGTTCAGCAATAACAACAGTAACGCTGAGATCATGAACAAGACGGTGCAGCAGCGAGAGAACTTCTTCTGCAGCAATCGGGTCCAACGCACTGGTTGGTTCATCTAAGACCAAAACTTTGGGATGCATGACAAGTGCTGCGCCTATGGCTACTCGTTGTTGTTCGCCTCCGCTAAGGGTGGCGATGGATCTATGTCTTACCGCGTTGAGGCCGAGCAGATCGAGTACTTCTTCCACGCGCTTTCGCATGACATCGTGTGGGAAGTTAAGAGCTTCCATTCCAAAGGCAAGCTCTTCTTCAACGATATCGGTGACGAATCCATTGAGAGGATTTTGGCCGACAATTCCAACGATATGAGCAAGAGAACCTGGCTTTACTTCACGGGTCGAGATTCCGTCTACGCTGATATCTCCAGCCAGTATTCCGCCGGTGTGGTGGGGGACTAAGCCATTTATTAAACGCAGCAGTGAAGATTTTCCTGAGCCAGTTTCTCCCATAACCAGGACCATCTCGCCCTCTTGAATAGAGAAAGTAAGGCCTTCGATGATGGTCTTTGTCGAATGTGGGTAGATAAGGGATACGTTTGAGAACTTAATCATGCCAACACCAGCGCTGAACTCAAGGCCATAGTGATGGCAACGATTGCACTATCGCTCATCTGCCATTTCTCTGGCCTGTAACGACTTCGCTTCCTGCTGACGCCAAATCCACGTGAATCCATAGCGGCTGCCAATTGCAGGGATCGCGAGAGAGATTCTTCAAGGAGAGGAAGAGCAAGTCCGCGCCATGAGATTTTCTCGTGGCCTCGTAGCTGTTGCGCCAACCGAATACGTCGAGCGCTGTGCGCCAATTGCGGAAAGAGTGAGGTTGCAATCACCAGAGTGATTCCAATTTCGTAGATGAAAAATGGAAGTGTGCGCAAGACCTTATGTGGACTTGTGAGTGAAGTTGCAGCGCCGAAGAGGGCAATAACGGTTGCGATAATCAAACCTTCATGGAGCGATGAAGATAAGCGCTCCAGTGTGACCGCTCCGCCCAATCTAATGCCTGGCATCCAAGATGGTAGGTCGATGATTGGAACCGTAAAGATTGTTCTTCCTGGAATAGGAACACCAATCAGAATTCCAACAACTGCGCGAATGACGAGAATGACCGCTCCGATACGCAGGGCAATCCAATAACTTCCGCCCCAAGGAGAGTTGTCCCTTCGGGCAATAACAAGAGCGGTCGCTACACCAATTGCACTGAGTGCAACCCATGCGCTATCTGCCAGCACAACTGCTGCAATCAGCAGTTGTGCCCAGATCCACATGGTGAGCGGGTGTAGCGACCTTTTCATTCTCGGATCTCGTTAATCGCTTGGATTACTTCTTAAGAAGTGCGGCAGGAGTTGCAATCTCTACGCCACACTCTTTCTTCGGATACCCGTTGATTCCACAGATAAGTCCAGATGAAGCAGCACGGAGTTTGACCACTTGCGCAAGAACATCAATTCCTTGAGAAGCTTTGGCAGTTGTTACGCAGCGAACGATTGTTCGCTGAACTTTTTCGCCTTTAGGCGCATATGCCTTTTTACCAAAATCAACAACTAGAGCAATTCTCTTTGTATCTGGATCCTTCTTGGTTTTTCCACAAATTGTGGCGAAGTTTGGCTTTGCTAGGGGAGCCACAGATGGAACATCATCACTGCTAAAGACGAAGGACCATCCTTCAACTGCGCCATCTTCAATATCTACTGTTGGGCCTGTCATGGCTGCCTTCCATTCGGTTGCACCAGGGGCAGCTTGAAAGTATCCCCAATAGCGCCAACCTTTCTCTGCAGCCTGAGCTGCTGGAATAGCTATTGCTTGCGAAAATGCGAGAGCGATGCTCATCGCAATTGTTATGAATCTGCTTTTCTTCACTTGTGGAGCTCCTGTGTTAGGAAGTCTCACAGGGGTAGCTCGCTAGCGCTCGGCTAAAAATAAGCCAAAAACCTTTGGACTACACCCCGCAAACCTCGGCGGGTGTTGGTCAAAAACAAGTGGCATGCAGGTAATCCGACTTAAACAGCGCCATCTCTTGAGAATTCTTTGGAGAGTATGGAAGCGATTCTTACGGTTGCGGGTCAGCGTCGGAATTTCACCGAACTTCCCCTACAAGCCACCTATGAAGTTGTATGCGAAGAGAACCATAGCGGTTGGGTGTTGGCAACTCACCACGCCCGCCCTAGGGTACTGATATGGAATATAGACGCCTCGGCAGTACTGGAATGTATGTCTCTGAGATCTCCTATGGAAATTGGATTACACACGGTTCTCAAGTTGAATCTGAAGCAGCGATTAAGTGCGTGCGCGAAGCCCTTAACCAAGGAATCACTACCTTTGACACTGCCGATGTCTATGCAAATACAAAAGCTGAGGTAGTTCTAGCTAAAGCGCTCAAAGGCGTTCGTCGCGAATCCTACGAGCTATTTACCAAGGTGTACTGGCCCACTGGACCAGGAAAAAATGATCGCGGACTTTCTCGTAAACACATCATGGAGTCGTGTCACGCATCGCTGAAGCGCCTGAATACCGACCACATTGATCTTTATCAGCTCCATAGATTTGATTTCGAAACTCCGCTAGAAGAATCTCTAGGGGCTCTCGATGATTTAGTGCGCCAAGGCAAGGTCATGTATGTCGGATTCTCTGAATGGACTGCAGAGCAGATCGCTCGTGGACTCAAGGCTCAGGATGAACGCGGCTATAACCGATTTGTCTCAAGCCAGCCGCAGTACTCAGCGCTCTGGAGAGTCATTGAAGCTGAAGTTGTGCCGCTTTCGCAGCGCGAAGGAATTGGACAAATTGTCTGGTCACCGATGGCGCAAGGAGTCTTGACCGGTAAGTACCTTCCTGGAAAGAAGGCTCCAGCTGGATCGCGAGCAACCGATAAGAAGAGCGGTGCCGCAATGATTTCGCGCTGGATGAAAGATGATGTGCTTGAAGCTGTTCAGCTTCTTAAGCCAATTGCCGAAAGCGTTGATCTTTCGATGTCTCAACTCGCTCTAGCTTGGGTTCTGCAGAATCCAAGCGTTTCTAGCGCAATTATGGGAGCAACGAAACCTGCGCAAATCAAGGATAACGTGAAGGCATCCGGAGTGAAGTTGCCGGCTGAGGTGATGAAGGCGATCGATGTGGCGATTGGAAAAGTTGCAGAGCGCGATCCAAAGAAGAACGTCAGCCCTAACCCAAGGCCTTAAGAGAAGTCAGATCGAGTCCCCGGGGTTTACCTGCGGCTTAGGCATGCGCATACGACGCATCTGAGTTGACCGTAGCCATCCGTACATTCCGATGCCCTTGAAATCTCCATCTGGAAAACGCTCTGCAGCAGCCGCTTTGATTTTGCGGCTTAGGAAAATTCCATCAATTACTGAGATTAAGAGAACGCCATACATCAACGCGATGCTTCCGAGTTGAAATGCTGGAAGTGGCACAAGTGTCATGATCAAAACTGCAAAGATAATCGGAAGGAAGTACTCACCGATTGAACGACGGGCATCTACATAGTTACGAACAAATCTCTTGACGGGGCCTTTGTCGCGCACCGGAAGGGCATTCTCATCTCCGCGCATATAGGCAGCGCGCGCTGCGATGCGTGCGGCGCGGGAAGCTTCCTTGGCGCGCTTCTTCTCTGCTTTGGTTGATGCAGGTGCAAGTGATGCAACCTTGCGAGCAGCCTCTGCCTCTTTGCGCTTTGGAGTAGGACGTCCCTTTTTATTTGCTTCAGTCATGGCGCAACTATAGGGCGAGCATTTGGTCGAGGGCTAACTTCGAGAAACGTGCGACCCGTTCATCCACCTTGATGTGATTGACGATATGGCCTGCCAATACTGATTCCATCGCCCAGACCAGGTGCGGCAGATCAATCCGGTTCATTGTTGAGCAGTAGCAGATGGTCTTATCGAGAAAGACAACTTCTTTATCAGGGTTATTGGCAGCTAGGCGCGAAACGAGATTGAGCTCTGTTCCTACTGCCCATTTGCTGCCTGGCGCAGATTGAGAAACAGTTTGAATGATTTTTTCGGTGCTGCCAACAACATCGGCTGCAGTGACTACATCGTGGGTGCACTCAGGATGCACAATCACATTGACTCCCGGAACCCTAGTGCGAACCTCATTTACTGAGTCACGGGTGAAGCGACCATGAACCGAGCAGTGCCCTCGCCACAAAATGACAGTCGCATTCTTAATCTCATCTTCAGTCAGGCCACCCATAGGTTTCCACGGATTCCAGAGAACGCAGTCATCGAGGGAGAGGCCGAGCGACAAAACTGCCGTATTGCGACCAAGATGTTGATCAGGCAGGAAGAGAATCTTGTCTCCCTTTGAGAGAGCCCATTCCATTGTTTTCTGCGCATTGGAAGATGTGCAGATAGTTCCACCATGCTCGCCAGTGAAGCTCTTAATCGCAGCCGATGAGTTCATGTATGTAACAGGGATCGTTGTTTCGGCAACGCCGATTTTTTCTAACTCTTTCCAACATTCTTGGACTTGTGATGCTGTTGCCATATCTGCCATTGAGCAGCCAGCTGCTAAATCCGGAAGTATCACCTGCTGTTGTGGTGATGTAAGAATGTCAGCGCTTTCGGCCATAAAGTGAACGCCGCAGAAGAAGATGAATTCTGCTGATTTTTGCTCAGATGCGGCCTGCGCTAACTTGAATGAGTCGCCAGTGATATCTGCAAATTGAATAACTTCATCGCGCTGGTAATGATGGCCCAGAATGAGTGCGCGAGACCCGAGCCCTGATCGCGCAGCAACTGCACGTGCGACAAGGTCGGGATCGCTCGCGGCCGGTAACTCGCCGGTGCATGAGACCCCACGCTCTGAGGCGAGGTCGCGCCCTTGCCCGAGGACGAGCAAATCCTGCAACGAGATGGTCATGGCCTAATTCTCCTGTGTTTCGGTTCGCATCGGCAACCTGACGTGGCTATCCTTTACGCATGACTACTGAAGCATCAACTCCTGTCGACATCACAACAGGTATCACTCTCACCGATGTGGCGGCTGCGAAGGTTGCAGCCCTTCTTGCTCAAGAAGGACGCGATGATCTCTATCTCCGCGTTGCGGTTCAACCAGGTGGCTGCTCAGGTCTTCGTTATCAGCTCTACTTTGATGATCGTAATCAAGAAGGCGACATTGCTCGCTCATTTGGAACAGTCAAAGTTGTCGTAGACAAGATGAGCGATCCATACCTCATGGGCGCAAGCATCGATTTCGTCGACACCATTGAGAAGCAGGGTTTCACAATCGACAACCCAAATGCAGGCGGTTCATGCGCTTGCGGCGATTCCTTTAGCTAACAAGTACTTAGCCTTCATCGCCTGTAGTTAGATACGGCCTATGAAAATAGGTGTGGCGGGTTCAGTCGGGTTAGACCATCTCATGACCTTCCCGGGCAAGTTCACCGATTCTTTAGTTGCTGGATCACTTGAAAAAGTCTCACTCTCTTTCCTCGTTGATGGGCTCGATGTCCGTCGCGGAGGGTGCGCGGCCAATATTGCATTTGGCTTAGGCGTTCTAGGTCTCAATCCCATCTTGATTGCAGCCGTCGGAAAAGATTTTGCTGATTACGATGCCTGGCTTACTCGCCATGGCGTGGATACTTCACATGCCTTGGTTTCAACCGAACAGCACACGGCTCATTTCACGGTAACAACAGATACCGAACTCAATCAGATTGCATCCTTTTTTCCAGGTGCCATGTCTGAGGCTCGCAACATTGAACTCAAACCCATTATGGATAAGGTCGGAAAGTTAGATCTCTTAGTTATTTCTCCAGATGACCCTGAGGCGATGCTGCGCCATACCGAAGTAGCGCTCTCTATGGGAGTAGCAGTGGCCGCAGACCCCTCACAACAGATGGCGCGCATGAGTGGAGATGAGATCAAGAAGCTCATCGCAGGCGCAAAGTATCTCTTTATGAATGAATATGAACTTGCGCTAGCTATCCAAAAGACAGGATGGAGCGATCGCGAAATTCTAGAAAGGGTCACCTACCGCATTGTTACGCAAGGCTCTGATGGTGCCCGCGTTGAAGGCAAAGATGGAACATTTATCAAGGTGCGCTGCGCAAAAGAGAAGGCGAAGATTGACCCAACTGGTGTTGGAGATTCATTTAGATCAGGTTTTGTCGCAGGACTTGCTTGGGGCTTGTCGCTAGAACGTTGCGCGCAGTTAGGCTCGATGATTGCAACCTACGTCATCGAAACCACCGGCACCCAGGAATATCGATTTACCCGCGAAGAATTTTTAGCCCGATTCCTTGAGGCATATGGCCAAGATGCAGCAAGCGAGATAGCAGCCAACCTGCCTGCTTAAGAAATAGCCCGAGAAATAGCTTTCTTTAACAAATCGATTTCGCTCTTTGTCACGCCGTGATGAAGCGTCAGTCTCACATGACCGGTAGTCGGATATCCCATCGCTGCTAAGACGTGGCTTGGTTGAAGATCAGCTGCTGAACAGGCTGACCCTGAATCAATATCAATTCCACCTTCGGCCAAGGTACGCACTAATTGCTCGCCCGCAATTGCCGGGATAGAAAGAGAAATCTTATGAGGCAGCGCCTGCGTATCGGCTGCCACTACAGAAACGCCATCCATGCCAGTGAAGGTTTCAATCAGGTAGTGGCGCATCTCGGCATCCTCTGGTGCGAAATTCTCTAAGGCGATGGATGCTGCAATGAGCAGTGGAAGTGAGTAAGTACCTGGCGATTTAATTGGAGCGATTCGCGGTAACGGGTAGGAGTAGCCAGAATCGTTAACTGCGAGAATTCCTACCCCTGATGGACCTGCCCATGATTGCGCATCAAATAGCGCAGTCGACCAATTCTCTGGAAGCGGCAATCGTGGGCCAGAGGCTGTGGCATCGACAGCAATCTTCACTCTCTTTGTAGGAAGGAATTTTTGAATCACTCCGGTCTCGCCATTCGCTAATTGGAGTGAGAGCACTGAGTCATCGGGCAGATTAGTAGCGCTACTAATCTGGCCTTGGCTATCGACTGCCAACTCATGTACCGGACCAGAATGTGCGCGAGCGATTGCGCGGATTTTTCCTTTGTCGATAGAGGCATAGGCAAAGTTTTGAGGAGGGGATAAGAGACCAGCGATGGCAAGGAAGTGCCCCAAAGCTGGCTCACCTATGATTTCTATTGCATCTGGGCGAACTCCGAGACGGTTGCCGATATTTTCTAGAGATTGATTCTTCAGGATTGCAGCGCGCGCTGAACTCTGCGAGATCTTCTTGGGATCTGCCCAGCCTTGGTCAAAAGCGGCTAATAGCGCCTCTCTTGCCGCAGGATGGAGCGGGCTTTCAGAGGTGAAATTTCCTGTGACACGAACCACCGAACGAACGCTACTCGCTCGGGCGAGCACATGCACACCGCACCACTATCCTTAGCCCTATGTCTCATACTCCGCGCAGGTGGCGCTCAGTCCGAGCGGCCGCCGTACTCGCGCCTCTTACATTAGTGCTGAGTGGATGCTCATTCGATACAAAGAATATCTCCGGTATGGGATTTCCCAAGGATGCTTCAAGCGTCAATGACATCTCGATCTCACTCTGGCAAGGCGCTTGGATTGCCGGAGGCGTAGTCGGAGTTATCACTCTCGTTCTACTTCTATGGCCAGCTGTTTTCCACCGCGCATCAGCGAGCAAAGGTGAGTTTCCAAAGCAGACTCAGTACAACATTCCTGTTGAGATTCTCTACACAGTAATTCCATTCATTATCGTTTTTGTTCTCTTCTATTTCACCGCAATCAAGCAGACTGAAATCGTTGATAAGACATCACCTGTCAAGCATGAGATCAATGTCAATGGCTTCCAGTGGTCATGGCAATTTGGTTATCCAGCGGCAGGAGAGAAGGCAGTCGTTACTGGAACGCCAGCGCAGCCACCAACTTTGTATCTTCCACAAGGCGAGAAAGTTCGCTTCACTTTAACTGCAACCGATGTAGTCCATGGATTCTGGATTCCGGCATTTATGATTCAGATGCAGAACTTGCCAGGTGAAACCAATAAGCTGCAATTCACTGCAAATAAGTTGGGTGAGTTCCCGGGCCGATGCAACATTCTCTGCGGACGAAACCACTCTCAGATGCTCTTTAAGGTCAAAGTTGTCACGCCAGAGCAGTACCAAAACTATCTTGACTCATTGAAGGCGAGCGCAGCATGACAACATTTGCAGAACGTCCAACGATTGCCGCTCCTCGTCAAGGAGTCCAGAAAACTTCACTCGGAAGTCAGTTTGTAAAGACCATTACCTCAACAGACCATAAGCGCATTGGGTATCTCTACCTCGTTACCTCATTTGTATGGTTCCTCATTGGTGGCGTTCTAGCGCTCTTTATTCGCGCCGAACTCACTCGCCCAGGTATGCAGTTCATGAGCGTCGAGCAATACAACCAAGTTTTCACAATGCACGGAACGATTATGTTGCTGATGTTTGCAACACCACTCTTCGTTGGTTTTGCAAATGTGCTAATGCCTCTGCAGATAGGAGCGGCAGATGTCGCATTCCCTCGCCTTAATATGCTCTCGTACTGGCTCTATCTCTTTGGTTCAATTCAAGCAACGATTGGTTTCTTAACGCCGGGTGGAGCTGCCTCTTTCGGTTGGACTGCGTACGCACCACTTTCAAACTCCACTTACTCTCCTGGTATCGGTGGAGATTTGTGGATCATGGGTCTGGCGATTTCAGGACTTGGAACAATTCTTGGTGGCGTTAACTTCATCACGACAATCTTCACAATGCGTGCGCCCGGAATGACGATGTTCCGTATGTCGATCTTCTCTTGGAACGTACTGCTGACCTCAATTTTGGTATTGCTCGCATTCCCACCTCTAGCTGCTGCTCTCCTTGGACTTGAATCAGATCGACTCTTCGGCACGCATATCTTCGACCCGGCCAATGGAGGTGCGATGCTCTGGCAGCATCTCTTCTGGTTCTTTGGGCACCCCGAGGTTTATATCTTGGCGCTACCGTTCTTTGGAATCGCAACTGAAATCTTGCCGGTCTTTAGCCGTAAACCAATCTTTGGTTACAAGGGTCTTATCGCGGCAACTATCGCAATTTCGGCTCTTTCAGTTGCAGTGTGGGCGCACCACATGTTCGCAAGCGGCAAAGTGCTCTTGCCCTTCTTCTCATTTATGACATTCCTAATCGGTGTTCCGACAGGTGTGAAATTCTTTAACTGGATTGGCACTATGTGGCGTGGCCACGTCACCTTTGAAACTCCGATGCTCTGGGTAATGGGCTTTCTCGTGACATTCCTCTTTGGTGGAATTACTGGAATCATCCTTGCCTCGCCTCCACTTGATTTTGCAGTGTCAGCTTCTTACTTCGTTGTAGCCCACTTCCATTACGTCCTCTTCGGTACTGTGGTCTTTGCGATGTTTGCCGGCTTCTACTTCTGGTGGCCGAAGTTCACCGGACGCATGCTCAATGAAACTCTTGGAAAGATCCACTTCTGGACTCTCTTCTTCGGCTTCCACATCACATTCCTTATCCAGCATTGGCTCGGCATCAAGGGTTTCCCACGTCGCTACGCGGATTACCTTTCTACCGATGGCTTTACTGAGATGAATATGATTTCAACAGTCGGCTCATTCCTCCTTGCCCTTTCGATGATTCCATTCTTCGTCAACGTGTGGATTACTCGTAAATCACCAAAGGTTGAAGTTGATGACCCATGGGGCTACGGCTCATCACTCGAGTGGGCGACATCGTGCCCACCTCCACGCCACAACTTCTTATCAATGCCACGCATTCGCTCTGAACGTCCGGCATTTGATCTCCACCATCCACACATCAAGACAGAAGGCCACTAAGCATGAAAGCTAATTGGAAACTCTTCACCTTCCTTGCAGTCTTCTATGTGATCATGACCGTGGTCTATTGGGGAGTGGGCGGAGAACCTGTCGGCATTACCGGAATGATTTTGGCAGCTTGTCTTGCCGGAATGATTGGCTTCTATCTCTGGTTTACACAGAAGAGAATTGGCACAAATATTCCTTCAGATAACGATGATGCCGAGATTGCAGATGATGCCGGCGAACTTGGCTTCTACAGCCCACATTCATGGTGGCCGCTACCTGTTGCCCTTAGCGCTACAGCGCTCAGTCTCGGACTCATCATTGGTTGGTGGCTTGTGCTTATCGCTTTAGGCGCACTTGTACTTAGTATTATCGGGATGGTTACCGAGTACGAAAAACCAGAGCCTCAGCGCTAAATCGCTGGCGCTGAATTTCTAATGAAGAAGCTGGCCTTAGCCGCTCCTTGGATATTTACTCTCATCTGGAGCTCAGGCTTTGTCGTTGCTAAGTATGGATTCGAAGATAGCGACTCACTCTACTTCCTAGCGCTGCGCCTACTCTTGGCTGCAGCAATTCTCTTCATTCTCACCGTAGCTCTACGACAACCACTCAGACTTTCTCGTGAAGATATCTATGCAACCGTACTTATCGGCCTATCTCTGCACGGTCTATATCTTGGTGGAGTTTGGTATGCCATCGAACTCGGAGCGCCTGCAGGCCTATCTTCTGTCATCACCAGCATGCAACCGATCTTGGTCTCTGTATTGGCAGTTCGTCTACTTGCTGAACCACTCACCAAGAAACAGATTGCCGGACTCTTCTTAGGGTTATCTGGAGTAGTTCTCGTTGTATTGCCAAAACTGACCGGAACAAGTGGATTTACCGCTGAGTCTCTCGCCCTACTTTTCGTAGCTTTAGCAGGAAGCACTATTGCGACCTTACTTCAGAAGAAGATCGGCCGTGATATCCCGTTGATGATTGGCACTACCTATCAATTCCTTTTAGCAGGAATTGTGATGCTCGCTATCTCAGTAGCTCGTGGCAGAACTCGCTTTGAATTAACCCACACATCTTTCTGGGCGATGTCCTGGGCGGTCTTAGTCACATCGATTGCAGCCATCTTGTTACTGCTATGGCTCTTAAATCATGGAACAGCTGCAAAGGTTTCGAGTCTGCTCTATCTCGTTCCACCGATGGCAGTCCTGCAGGCATATGTCCTCTTCCAGGAGAAGGTAGCTCCGATAGGAATTGTTGGAATCGCCCTTACCGCGCTCGGAGTTGCCCTCGTCATTCAAAGTTAAAAGTGATTAGATAGCGCCCATGACACAGCCAACTGCCAATCCAGAACGCGGTAAAGAAGTATTTGCAACCGATCGCGCCCATGTCTTTCACTCCTGGAGTGCGCAATCACAGATCGCACCTCTGCCTGTGGCAGGGGGAGAAGGCAGTTACTTCTGGGATTTTGATGGCAAGAGATATTTAGATTTTTCCTGCCAACTGGTCTTTACCAATATTGGGTTTCAGCACCCTAAAGTAGTAAAAGCTATCCAAGATCAAGCTGGGTTACTGGCAACTGTTGCACCTCAGCATGCAAATGAAGCCCGAGGCGAAGCAGCTAAGCGAATCACTGCGCGAGCCGGTGCACACCACAACAAGGTTTTCTTCACAAATGGTGGAGCAGATGCTGTAGAGAATGCGATTCGTATGGTGCGTTTGCATACCAATCGCCACAAAGTTCTCTCTTTCTATCGCAGCTATCACGGCAACACGACTTCAGCGATTACAGCCACCGGAGATCCGCGCCGTTGGCCCAATGAATACGCCTACGGTCATGTCCACTTCTTCGGTCCCTATCTCTATCGCTCGGCATTCTGGGCAACAACAGAGGAAGAAGAATGCAAGCGTGCTCTTGAGCACCTGGAACAAGTAATCATCTTTGAAGGCCCGGCAACAGTCGGCGCAATTCTCATCGAATCTGTTGTTGGCACAGCTGGCGTACTCATTCCACCTGCCGGTTACCTTGAGGGAGTACGAGCGCTCTGCGACAAGTACGGGATTAAATGGATTGCCGATGAAGTGATGTCAGGCTTTGGTCGCACTGGAAAGTGGTTTGCCTACCAACACTCAAGCGCTGAGCCAGATTTGATTGTCTTCGCTAAGGGAGTCACTAGTGGTTATGTTCCACTTGGTGGAGTAATCATTAGTGATGAGATCGCCAAGACATTTGATGACCGCGTCTTCCCTGGCGGACTTACCTATAGCGGACACCCACTAGCTTGCGCCACAGCTGTGGCAACTCTTGATGTCATGGCGGAAGAGAAGATTGTTGAAAATGCTGCCGATATGGGGGAGCGAGCAATTAAACCGTTGCTACAAGAGTTGATGGCCAAACATAAGGTCATCGGCGAAGTCCGTGGACGCGGAACTTTCTGGGCTCTTGATTTAGTCAAAGATCGCCAGAGTCGCGAACCGCTAGCGCCATACGGTGGAACAAGTCCTGCGATGGGTGAGCTAGTTGCCGCTTGTAAGAAGTTAGGTTTGATGCCTTTTACCAATTACAACAGAATGCATATATGCCCACCATGTAATGTGACTGAGGCCGAGCTACGTGAAGGCTTCGCAATACTAGATCAGGCATTTACTGCGATAGCGAGCCACTACACAGGCAAGTAAGTCTTACCTGTGTAGTGCTAAAGAATTAGTGATGGCCCTCTAGTTCGCGGCGCTCTGATTCAGTTGCCTTAGGAACTGCAACTGCATGTGCGCGTGAAATTCGGTTACGAATCTTATTCCTTATCGCTGCTGGGCGACGCACACCTGCGCCGTCATGTTCAGGAAGCTCAAGAGGTGCAAGCTGCTCGTGGGATGTAAGGAGCCACGCCTTTTCTGGGCTGATTGGCTCATGTACTTCAACGAATTCTCCATTAGGCATACGCACGAGTCGACCAGTTTCGCGTCCATGCAATACCAGGTCGCGATCTGCGCGCTGCAACGATAGGCAGAGACGCTTGGTGACGATGAAGGCGATTGGTGGAAGCACAATGATTGCGATACGAGAGAACCACATCATCTGATTGATGGTCAGATCAAAGGTAGTTGCGATGATGTCGTTGCCACCGTTAATTAAAGAGACAAGTGTGAAGGTAAGTGCCATCGCACCGATAGCTGTGCGGTTTGGAGCGTTACGTGGACGATCAAGGAGATGGTGCTCGCGCCTATCTCCAGTAATCCAACTTTCAATAAATGGATAGAGCGCCATTCCAGTGAACATAATTCCTGGCAAGATCAAACCTGGGATAAGAATGTTCCAGGAAATGGTGTAACCAAAGAGGTATGTCTCAAGTGGTGGAGCCATACGGACTAAGCCATCGAGCCAACCCATGTACCAGTCAGGCTGTGAACCCGCTGAAACTTGGCCAGGGTTGTATGGCCCGTACAACCAAATGGGGTTGATAGATGCAACTGCGCCCAAGAATGCTGTTACACCAAAGACGATAAAGAAGAAGCCTCCAGCTTTTGCCATGTAGACAGGCATCAACGGATAACCAACAACGTTCTTCTCGGTGCGGCCTGGTCCTGGGAACTGAGTGTGCTTCTGGTACCAGACGAGCATGAGGTGAACAGTGATGAGTGCTAGAAATATGCCCGGCAGAATCAAAACGTGCACGATATAGATGCGTGGAATAAAGGCCAATCCTGGGAATGCTCCACCAAATGCGAAGTAAGACAGGTAGGAGCCAACGACAGGGATAGCTTGAATAATCGCTTCAGCGATTCGAATACCTGTTCCTGAAAGTAAGTCATCAGGGAGTGAGTAACCCAAGAAGCCTTCAACAATTCCAAGAGTAAGAAGTCCGATACCGATGATCCAGTTGAATTCGCGTGGCTTACGGAAGGCGCCTGTGAAGAAGACGCGCATTAAGTGAACAACAATTCCCACCATAAAGATGAGAGCTGCCCAGTGGTGAATCTGTCTCATCAAGAGACCGCCACGGACTTCGAAGGAAATTTCTAGCGCTGATGCATAGGCCGCGGACATCTTGACACCTTGCAGTGGTTCATAGACGCCGTCGTAGACGACTTCACGCATTGATGGATCAAACCAGAAGGTAAGGAAAGTTCCTGAGAGCAACAAAATGATGAATGAGTACAAGCAAATTTCGCCGAGAAGGAATGACCAGTGATCAGGGAAGACCTTTTGCAGGTTCTTCTTCATCCACTTGGCGCCGCCAGTTCGGTCATCTACATAACCTGCAACGTTGCCGGCGATTCTTTCGCGTGCTGTCATGATAAACGCCCCCAGAAGCTAGGTCCTACAGGTTCGGTAAATGGTGCTTGTGCTACTAGGTAGCCCTCGGCATCTACGGTTATTGCCAATTGTGGCAGAGGTCGCGCCGCGGGGCCAAAGATAACTTTGGCAGCACGTGTCACATCGAATGTTGATTGATGGCATGGGCACAGGAGGTGTTTTGTTGTCTGCTCGTAGAGCGCAACTGCGCAACCCATGTGTGAACAAATCTTTGAGAAAGCGATGATGCCTTCGTAAGTCCAAGAAAGTCTCTCGCTATCAAGATTAAATTCCTCAGGACGCATGCGAATCAAGAGAACTGCATCCTTGGCGATATCTTCTAGATGACGTTCTTTACCTTCAGGAAACTCTGGCTGCGTCTGTGCTACGGCGCCAATTTCAAGATCTTCGGGACGGATTGGGCGATCACCGGGATCTGTTACTAAACGAGTTCCAGCTTTCCAATTTGTCTTCTTAAGGTCATCTCCAGGTAGCGGACCTAAATCACGAAGGAGCAAGAGGGGAGTGAGCCCTGAGAGACCGAGGGCCGCACCGAGAGTGCGCTTAATCAAGGGGCGACGACCAAGGCCTGCGTTCTCTGCGCCTTCTTTGACTGTCTTAACAAAGTCAGCGCGGTCTTCATCGTCAGAGCGGAACTCATGGCGTTGTACAACAATTTCTTCATCTGGCATCAAAGTTTTAGCCCAATGAATCGCTCCCGCTCCGATGCAGAAGAGAGCGATAGCCATACCAAGACCAATTCCGAGTTGCTGGGCATTTGTCGAACCCATAACCGGAATGAAGATAAAGGTCTCATCGCTGACGAAGATGAATGAATAGATCAATAGCAGTGTGCCGAGAGCGGATAGCGAGAAGAGGATTGCTACCTGTCGTTCTGCGCGCTTTGCAGCTACTGGGTCAGTATCTGTTCTGCGATGTACATGCGCTGGCAGCCCAGGATCTTTAATGAGTTCGACTTCTCTTGACTCTGAATCTGACATTTTCTATCTCGCTTTCGCTGCCAACCAGACTGCTACACCAACGAGCAATCCGATTCCTAGTGTCCATGCGAGAAGCCCTTCAGTAACTGGACCCACCCGACCAAGTGCTACTCCGCCAAGTTGTGGTTCAGATTCAGCAGATTTAATCCACTTAATAATGGAGAGTTTCTCTTCAGGAGTAAGAGTCTTATCGCTAAACACCGGCATCGCTTGTGGACCGGTAATCATCGCTTCATAAATATGTTTTGGTTCTACACCCATAACTGTTGGAGCGTATTTACCTTGTGTAAGTGCTCCACCTTGTCCAGCAAAGTTATGGCACATCGCGCAGTTGGTGCGGAATAGTTCGCCACCTTCAGCCACAGAGCCATCGCGTTCGTAATTTAAAAGTTCATCACCTGGTACTGCAGGCCCTGGAGCCAGGGATGCAACATAGGTAGCAAGCGCGTGAGTCTCTTCTGGTGAATAAACCGGAGCCTTGCGCATCGCCTGCTGGCTCATATCAGCCATCGGCATACGACCGGTTCCCACTTGGAAATCTACAGAAGCAGCGCCGACTCCAATGAGCGATGGAGCAATCTCTTGTCCTTCAGCGTTGAGTCCGTGGCAAGAAGAGCAGCCTCTAAGAAAGATCTCCTTACCTTCTTCAATGACCGCTGACCGAGATTCGACTGTTGCGTTCTCTTGATTTACAGCGCTAGCTACTTGGAAGGTGGTGCCGATGGTGAAGAGTGCGAAGATGAGAAGAATTGGCCCTGCCGCACGATGTCTGCGTAGACGCGATAGACGCTTCACTTTTTTCCTTTCGATTGAAAATTATTGGATGAGGTAAATTGCGGCAAAGAGGGCGATCCATACAACGTCAACAAAGTGCCAGTAGTACGAGACAACGATTGCAGTTGTTGCTTGGCCTTGGGTAAAGCGTCGAGCCTTAGCTACACGAATCATCACGATAAGGAAGGCGATCAAACCGCCCGTCACGTGAAGGCCGTGGAAGCCGGTAGTTATGTAGAAGACAGAGCTATAGGCGTTTGTAGAAAGAGCCAAGCCTTCTGTAACAAGGAATGCGTACTCGTAAATTTGACCTGCGATAAAGAAGGCGCCCATTAAGAATGTTAACGAGAACCATTCGCGCATTCCCCATGTTGAAATCTTTAGGAGTGAACCAGTACGTCGCGCTTGGTAACGCTCTGCCGCGAAGACACCGAACTGACATGTCACAGATGAGAGAACAAGAATGGTGGTGTTAAAGGCTGCAAATGGAATGTTCAATAACTTTGTTGATTCGCCCCAAATTTCTGGGCCTTGAACTGCGCGAGTGGTGAAGTACATTGCAAAGAGCGCTGCGAAGAACATAAGTTCGCTGGAGAGCCAGACGATTGTTCCAACCGCCACCATATTGGGGCGGGTGATTTTGTGGTGATCGCTCACGCTCGTACTTGTCATGGGTGGCATTATTCCTGAAAAGGCTCGCTCAAACCTATTTAGGAGCCCTGGGATACGCGGGATTTGCCCGCAAAATGAGGTGAAAAGGGTCACGCATTGGTAGGTAAAAGCCAGCTCTAATTTGGTGCCGCCGGATGGCTAGACTTCACCTCATGCTAGATGCAAGAGAGCGCAAATACTCAATAGTTCTATACTCAGATGATTCCACGGTCCGTGAAGCGGTCATCTCTGCGCTAGGTACCCGAGTTGCACCCGATATGGCAGAACATGTCATCCATCAATTTGCGACCGGAGCAGCGCTTCGCCTCTTCGTTGATGCAAAGAAGCCAGGAAACGATTCGCCCATCGATCTCTTCATTCTTGATGGCGAAGCAGTCCCTGAAGGTGGCATCGGAATGGCTCGCCAACTTAAAGATGAAGTCTTTAACTGCCCGCCGGTCATGGTGATCACCGGTCGCAAAGAAGATGCTTGGCTCGCTGCCTGGTCTCGAGCTGAAGCAAATGTGCTCCATCCGGTCGACCCATTTACGCTCGCGCATACAGTTGCGGATCTACTGCGTTCTCGCACCATCGCAAACGTGTAGTCGGAGATTTTCATGAACGAGTCGCTCGATATCTGGAAGCAGACTCTCGCCAAGTTAAACAGTGGGCTAGATCTTGAAGCGGATGAAATACAAGCCATCATGCGCCAGATTCTTGAAGGCAACGCTGATACAGAAGATGTAAAGAGCTTTCTCTTGGCTCTCAAAGCTAAGAGTGAAACTGCCGAAGAGGTCAGTGCGCTCGTTGCTGAGATGTATCTACACTCAGCACCGATCTCGATTACTGAGAGAGCGGTAGACACCGTAGGTACTGGCGGCGATGGAGCGCACACCATCAATATCTCAACAACTGCTGCAATCATCGCAGCGGCTGCAGGCGCCAGGGTAGTCAAGCACGGTAACCGCGCCGTCTCATCACGTTCGGGAGCATCAGATTTTCTAGAAGCGCTCGGGGTTGTTCCGGGCCTTGATGGAAAGGGCGTAGAACGCACAGTTCGTGAATTAGGAATCGGATTCTGCTTTGCCCCAATTTTCCATCCTGCAATGCGCTTTGCAGCACCCGCCCGTAAAGAGCTCGGGGTGCCAACTGTCTTTAACATCTTGGGCCCGCTCGCCAACCCAGCTAAACCAAAAGCTGCAGCCATTGGCGTTGCAAATGAGCGGATGCATTTGGTGATGGCTCAAGTTCTCGCAGATAAAGGGTGCGATGGTTTTGTTTTCCGTGGTGATGACGGACTTGATGAAATAACCCTTGCAACAACCACCTCTGTTTTGATTATCGGAAATGGCGAAATTAAGAGCGATCGCATCGATGCTAAAGATTTCGGGCTTGCTCATGCGCCGCTCGAAGCCATTGTTGGGGGAGATGCCGCTGAGAATGCAGAAATTAGCAGAGCTATCTTCAAGGGTGAACGAGGTGCACCACGGGATGCGGTTCTACTCAATGCAGCCGCTGCTATCGCAGCATTTGAGGGTAACTTCAACCAAGATATTCGATCTCGCATCAACGCTGGATTAGCACGCGCAAGCGACGCAGTAGATTCTGGCGCCGCAACCGAACTACTTAATCGATGGGCTGCTTTGACTCAGGAGATTTCGGCTTCTTAGAACGTTTGCTGAAATTGAGAAGTTCTTCAAGAGTATAGATATCGAAGGAACCTAGTCTTTCTAGCAGACCATGAAAGACATCCAGGGTGGCACGGGCATCATCGAGAGCTCGGTGGTTAGGGGTTGTGTCGGCTCCGAAGAAGTTAGCAAGTGTTGCTAGTTGGCAATTTGGAACTTCGTCGCGAGTGAGTAGTTTGCGTGCGATGATGGCGGTATCTAGCACTGGGTATTGGGGCCACGGCAGAGCGGCTGCTCGGGCTGCTGAGGTAAGGAATGACAGATCGAAGGGCGCATTTTGTGCAACAAGAACTGTCTCATCGGGTGTGCCTAAGAACTCAAAGAGTTGCGGAAGCAAGCTATCAATCTTGGGAGAGCCGAACAGCATCTCATCCGTAATTCCAGTGAGCTCTGTGATGTAGGCAGGCACGAGATGCCCTGGATCAACAAAAGTCTTAAACTCGCCAAGAACAGTTCCACCGCGAGATTTGATTGCACCAATCTCGGTTATCGCAGCGCCTAGATGAGGTGCGCCTCCGGTTGTTTCTAAATCAATAACTACAAAGGTTGTCTCATGAAGTGAGCGACCGAAATCTTGCAGGGTTGACTGCCACGATTTACTCAACTCTTCATTCACCACGCGTTCAACTCTAGATGATTGCTCCGACATGTAAGTCGTAATACTCTGCTTGCATGGCAGTTGAAGGCGCACCAGCGGGGCTCTTGCAAGATTGGTTTTCTCCGGGCAGCGGGGCCAATAAAGAGATCGGTATCTTGCTCGTTCACGGTTTCACCGGCTCACCAGCATCTATGCGCCCCTGGGCCGAATATCTCAATCAGCGCGGCTACACCGTCAAGGTTCCACTTCTTCCCGGCCACGGTACAACTCCTGAAGATTTGAATTTAGTGAAATGGGAAGAATGGCCAGCCAAGGTTGAGAGCGATTTGCAGGAGTTGTTACGTACATGCCAAAAAGTCTTTATCTGTGGGCTATCGATGGGCGGCGGAACCACCCTTAACGTCGCTTCGAAATACTCGAAGGAGCTGAGCGGAATCATTCTGGTCAATCCCATGATCCACGTGAAGTTTGTTCCGCACCAGTTGGCTTGGGCTATCTCCAGATTTCAGAAGATGCGCGAATCTGTGGGAGATGACATCAAACGTCCAGGTATCACTGAGTATGGCTATGACGCATTACCTGCAGTCGGCGTTTATCAGCTATTGAAAATGCTTCATTACACACGTAAACGATTGCATATGGTCACGGCGCCGATGTTGCTCTTTCATAGCGTTGACGACCACACCTTGCCAGTCACAAATACAGAGATAGTCATGAAAGGCGTTGGCTCACGCGAAAAACAACGGATAGAGCTAGTTAATAGCTTCCATGTTGCAACGCTCGATTACGATCAAGAGATCATCTTCGAGAATTCACGACTCTTTATCGAATCCCATTCATAACTTTTCCAGCTGCTACAAATTCACTCGCTGCAATGAGTTCAGGTGAGAGATAGCGATCTGGGCCAGGGCCGGCAACGCTATGACGTAGCGCGGCGATTATCTTGGCGGACACTGGGCTGGGTGTCAGTGGAGCACGAAGCTCAATGGCGCGAGCGGCAGTCACTAACTCAATAGCGATAATGTGAGTTAGATTTGAGATAGCTGTTCGCAATTTACGAGCGGCAGACCATCCCATAGATACATGATCTTCTTGCATCGCAGATGAAGGTATGGAATCTACGCTTGCTGGCGAGGCTAGGCGCTTGTTTTCGCTAACGAGCGCTGCCTGTGTGTACTGGGCAATCATCAAGCCAGAATCAACACCTGGATCATCGGCAAGAAATGGTGGCAACCCAGCGTTGCGATTCTTATCTAAAGCCCTATCGGTTCTTCTCTCTGCGATGCTGCCGAGATCAGCAACTGCGATGGCTAAGAAATCGAGAACATAGGCAACTGGCGCACCATGAAAGTTTCCATTGGATGAGATGCGACCATCTTCTAGAACGACAGGGTTATCGATGACTGCCGAGAGTTCGCGTTCTGCCACAGTTGCTGCATATTCAATGGTGTCGCGGACTGCGCCAGCAACTTGTGGAGCACAGCGAAGAGAGTATGCATCTTGAACGCGATCATCATTATGTAAATGGGATGCCACGATTCCTGAACCAGCGAGAGTCGCCAACATCCGAGCAGCACTTGTCGCCTGTCCCGGATGCGAGCGTAGGGGAGCGTGAAGCTCAGGAATGAAAACGCGATCTGTTCCAAGCAAACCCTCAACGCTCATAGCTGCAACTACATCTGCGCTATCAACTAATGCGCGCAAGTCATGAATTGCCAGAATAAGCATTCCTAACATTCCATCAGTGCCGTTGATGAGTGCAAGGCCCTCCTTCTCGGCTAATTGCACAGGTTCGATTCCAGCTTCCTTTAACAACTGAGCAACTGGTTTAGCGATGCCATCCTTACCCACCGCTTCACCTTCACCCATTAGCACGAGCGCGCAATGAGCCAGTGGTGCTAAATCGCCACTGCAACCGAGTGACCCAAATTCGCGAACCAAGGGAGTGATACCTGCATTCAGAATCGCGGCCATAGTCTGCGCAACGACTGGGCGAACGCCAGTTCTTCCTGATGCCAAAGTTTTCAGACGCAGCGCCATCAAGGCGCGCACAACTTCAACTTCTACAGGAGAGCCAACACCTGCGGCATGCGAACGAATAAGAGAACGCTGTAGTTGGGTGCGAAGATCGGAAGAGACATGACGGTTGGCGAGTGCACCAAAGCCGGTAGAAATTCCATATACGGGTGTATCGCTGGCAGCAAGTGCTTCCACGTGATCGCGAGATTTCTGCATCGCAGCGAGTGATTCTTGAGATATGACTACCTTTGCACCGCCTCGTGCAATAGCAACCACATCCGCAAAGCTCGCTCCGTGTGTTGAGATTATTACTTCTGCCATGTCTTCACTTTTCTTCCTGCTTTGAGAGTGGTCTCTACTAAGTTTGCGCCGGGGCGATAGGCCAGATGGATATATGAAGGCGATTTGAGAATTGCAATATCCGCGCGCGCTCCGATTTCGAGGCTGCCAATATCAGTGCGTCGCAGGGCTGCAGCTCCTCCAGAAGTGGCTGCATGAACGGCCTCTTCAACGGTAAAACCCAACAAGCTAACCGCTGCTGCGATACAGAAAGGCATTGAGGTTGTATAGCTAGATCCTGGATTGCAATCTGTTGCAATCGCAACACGTGCTCCTCTATCAAGAAACCTACGTCCTAACTTTCCTTCGTGCTGCGTTGAAAATTCTGCGCCTGGAAGAAGTGTGGCAACGGTTGAGCTAGCAGCCAACGCTTCGATATCTGCATCAGTGCTCGCGCTTAAGTGATCGGCCGAAGCGGCATCCAGTTCAATGGCTAGAGCAACTGCTGTCGTACGGCTCAATTGGTTGGCATGGATACGTGGCAACATGCCAACGTCTTTGCCGGCCACCAGGATTGCGCGGGTCTGCTCGGGTGAAAATGCACCCGCATCACAGAAGACATCGATCCACTTAGCCGTTGATGCTGGAATTATTTCGTTGATAATCAAATCGACGTAACCATCGGGATTATTTGCAAACTCTTCCGGGATGACATGTGCTGCAAGAAGAGTGGTTTCATCTGTAAATGCTCGAGCAACATCTAGCGACCGAAGCTCATCGCGTAACGTTAATCCGTAACCGGATTTAATCTCAACAGTAGTTGTTCCTTGAGCAAGCGCTTCATCTAGGAGCGCCTGTGCGTTGCGAGTGAGGTCAGCATCTGAGGCAACTCTGGTAGCAGAGACAGTGGTCTTGATGCCACCGGCAGAATACTTTTCACCACGAGATCGAGCAGCGAATTCGGCGCTGCGATCTCCTGCAAAAACAAGGTGAGTATGTGAATCTACAAAGCCGGGCAGAACTGTTCTGCCCGAGCAATCAATGACCTCATCTACTCCCTCTGGAACCCGATCAGAAAGAGCTGCAACCTTCCCATCTTCAATGACGAGAGTCTTCATCGCACTTAAGCCGAGAAGGCCATCTCCAAGTGCAGCAGAGTTAGTTACCAACGTAGCTATGTTGGTGAGTGCAACAGAACTCACCGACCGGTAACCCCGTTCATCATGGGAACATGCACACCCTTTTCAATGGCAACTTCTTGGGCGTGTGCATACCCCGCATCGCAATGGCGGATAACACCCATGCCAGGATCGTTGGTCAGTACCCGTTCGAGTTTTTGTGCGGCAAGGTGAGTGCCATCAGCAACACTGACTTGACCCGCGTGAATCGAACGACCAATACCGACGCCACCACCGTGATGGATTGAAACCCAAGATGCACCAGATGAAATATTTATCATTGCGTTCAGCAGCGGCCAATCTGCGATGGCGTCAGAGCCGTCATACATCGCTTCAGATTCGCGATAAGGAGAGGCAACGCTTCCGCAATCAAGATGATCACGACCAATAACAATGGGAGCACTGACTTCGCCACTTGCGACCATGTCATTAAATTTCAAACCTGCCTTATCGCGTTCGCCATATCCGAGCCAGCAGATGCGCGCAGGAAGTCCTTCAAATTCAACGCGGTCTTGAGCCATGCGAATCCAGCGATGTAGATGTTTATTCTCTGGAAAGAGATCTAAGACAGCTTGATCTGTGCGATGAATATCTTGGGGATCTCCTGATAACGCAACCCACCGGAAAGGACCTTTGCCTTCGCAGAAGAGCGGACGAATGTAGGCAGGAATAAAGCCTGGGAATTCAAAGGCGCGTTGGTAGCCGCCTTGGCGCGCCTCATCACGAATGGAATTTCCATAGTCAAAGACCACTGCGCCCTTATCTTGGAAGTTGACCATGGCTTCTACGTGCTTTGCCATAGATTCTTTGGCTCGTTTAGAGAAATCTTCAGGTTTACGTATCGCCAAATCTCGGGCGCTTTCTACATCTACACCTTCAGGAATATAGAAAAGTGGATCGTGGGCAGATGTTTGGTCCGTGACAATATCTATCGGAACGCCCATAGCAAAGAGCTTGGGAAGAACAACTGCGCTATTTCCGACGAGCCCAATAGAGATTGCCTTCTTCTCAGAACGCGCCTTGACAGCCTGTGCAACGGCATCTTCGAGGTTATCTGCAATCACATCGAGATATCTCTTATTCACTCGGCGCTGCAATCGTGAACCATCAACATCGATGATGAGGCAGGTTCCCTCATTCATTGTTACCGCTAGCGGTTGAGCGCCACCCATACCACCGCAACCACCAGTAACTGTGAGCGTGCCAGCCAAGGTTCCGCCAAAGTGCTTTTCTGCAACCGCGGCAAAAGTTTCATACGTTCCTTGCAAGATTCCTTGCGTTCCAATATAGATCCAAGAACCAGCGGTCATCTGACCGTACATAGTCAGACCTAAATCTTCTAGCCTTCTAAACTCAGGCCAGTTCGCCCAATCTCCAACTAAATTGGAGTTGGCGAGAAGGACTCGGGGAGCCCATTCATGAGTACGGAAGACACCTACAGGTTTTCCAGATTGCACCAACATCGTTTCATCATCTTTAAGAAAAGCCAGAGTCTTAACCAAGGCATCAAAGGATTCCCAATTTCGAGCAGCTTTTCCGGTGCCGCCATAGACAACTAACTTGTCGGGATGCTCTGCAACTTCTGGATCTAAGTTGTTCTGCAACATGCGAAGGGCAGCCTCTTGCCCCCAACCAAGTGCGGTTCTGGAAGTGCCACGAGGGGCTCGGACTGGGCGCGCGCCGAGCGCTGCATCTATCGTCGTCATCTCGTCACTATATAACGCGCGTCAACGCGCGCTACCCTTTACGGGTGAACTTGCCTCATGACCCGTTATGGCCAAGGGCAGCATCAATTTTTTCTCAACCTTCAGATCAAGGCAGTGATTTAACGCTTGTCGGCATTCCGGCCAATCAGACCAGTATTTCGCAAACATCGGCGCATCTGACGCCAGCGGCCATCAGGCAGGCGCTACTGAGATATTCGTTGGCGCACTCTGATTCGCGGGTAGATCTCTCACGCATCAAGCTCTCTGATTCAGGCGATGTGAGTTCACCAGATATAGACGAGTCAAAAACAATTGCAGAGCTTGCGGCCATTGCGAGTAAACATCGCTTCATGGTCGCCCTCGGCGGCGATAATTCAATTACATACAGCGCAGCTACTGCAGTTGCTGCAACCGGTCTTATTACATTTGATGCTCATTATGATCTTCGAGATGGAGTAAGTAATGGCTCCCCAGTACGCCGCCTTATCGAATCCGGCTTATCAGGAAAGAACGTTGTTCAAATTGGAATTGCTGACTTCTCGAATTCTCCTGAATATGCCGCGCGTGCCCGCGAACTCGGTATCACAGTTATTCATCGCTCAGAACTTCGTGGTGCAAGTCTCGAGCAGGTGTGGAAACGCGCACTAAAGGTTGCTGGCTCTCGCATTCATATTGATTTTGATTTGGATGTCTGCGATCGCTCAATTGTTCCTGCATGTCCTGCCGCAGCGCCGGGTGGGATTTCTGCAGATGAAATTCGTCAGTTCGCCTTCCTTGCGGGCGCGAGTAAAGAGGTGGTCTCGGTTGATATTACCGAGATTGATGTCGCCAAGGATTCCAGCGCTGAGCGAACAGTTCGATTAGCCGCGTTGGTTGTACTCGAAGTTGCAGCTGGGTTATCTACGCGAAGCTAAATTGCACTTTGAACTTCTGCATCTAAACTGCGCGATGTGAATAAAGTGGTTGCGGCCCTCGGTGGTAAACGAGCCGCGGATGCATTTCGCAAAACAGTTTCGGGCGATCCAACTGGAGCGCCACAATGGGCACAGCAGATGGCTATCGGTAATGATGTTGGACTCTTCGGGCCAGATAGCGCGGTGTGGGAAGTTCATGGATGCATCTCAACGCTGGTGGGAGGTATTCGAGCCTTGCTCATGCAGGCGGCCCATCCTGCAGCGCTTACCGGTGTTGCAGAACACTCTCAATATGACACCGATCCGTTGGGTCGCCTGGAGCGAACAACTCGTTGGTTGACGATTACGACATTTGGTTCCACTGAAGCGATTGAGCGTGAAGCAAGGCGTGTGAATGAACTTCATTCGCATGTGAAAGGGGAATATCCAGCTAAAGGCGGTAAAGCCCAGACATACAGTGCGCAAGATTCGCGTCATCTGCTCTGGGTACATTGCGCGTTTACTGATTCTTTCCTTCGCGCGCAATTAGAATTGGGATATCCAATCGCACGTGGCGCAGATAGATATGTACAGGAGTGGTCGAAGAGCGCAGCACCGCTGGGACTAACCAGCGCACCACAATCTGTTCACGAATTAGAACAAACCATCACAGGATTTGTATCAAATGAAGTAGCGACAATTGCGATGACGCCCCCGATAGTTAAGTTCATCCTCACGCCACCATTTAGCAAAGGCGGTCTCTTCTTCTACCGAATACTTGCTAACGCCGCCATTGCTACGATTGATGAGCCCTTCCTTACAGTGCTTGGCTTGAAAAAACGTTCAAAAATTTGGTTACGAGTAAGTCGAAAGCTCTTGGACTTCCTGTCATACATGCTTGGACACGAATCACCTAGCCAGAAGATTGCGCGAGCAAGAATCCAAGCCCTACAGTGAACCTATGTCTGATTGCATCTTCTGCGGAATAGTTGCGGGCACCATCCCTGCCAGGAAGGTGATGGAGAACGATGAGTGCATTGCTTTCCTCGATATCTTTCCTGCAAATCGAGGACACACCCTAGTTATTCCAAAGAAGCATGTTGCTGATATCCATCGCTCAGATGGCGCGACCTATGCAGCGGTTGCTCAGATGGCGAAAGAAGTTGCCGATCTCTTGCAGGGCAAACTTGATTCTGCCGGAACTTCAGTTTTTCAGATGAGTGGCGAAGCCGGATGGCAGACAGTTTTCCATCTTCATATGCATGTCATTCCCCGCTGGCCAAACGATGGACTTCATAAGCCTTGGGATATTGCGCCAGCAAGCGAAGAATCTCTCAACGAAGTTCTGCAACTAATCCAGAAATAGAGCAGACTTCCTCCATGAAAAGCCCTGACGCAATAGTCATTGGCGCTGGAATTGTTGGCGCATCTTGCGCACTCTCTCTGACTAACGCAGGTCTCAACGTGCTCGTCATTGATCGTGGTTCGGTTTCAAGTGGGACTACAGGCGCAGGCGAAGGAAACATTCTTGTCTCCGATAAAGACCCAGGACCAGAACTCACTCTTGCGCTGCGCTCTCGTGATCTTTGGTTTGAGATGCAAGAAGATGTGGGTGATTACTTCGAGCTCGAAGCCAAGGGCGGGGTAGTAGTCGCGCGACACGATGATTCGGCGCTCATGAAGTTGGCATCTGATCAACGAGAACATGGAGTTGATGCGCAAGTGGTGGGTGCGTCAGAACTTCATAACCTCGAGCCTTACCTACATCCAGAATTTCATAGCGGTGTCTTCTATCCGCAAGATGCCCAATGCCAACCAATGTTGGCGGCGGCGCATGTGATTCGTACCGTCATTGCACGAGGCGGAAGATTTGTTTCGCAGGCTAAAGTCACTGAAATATTAGTGAAGGATTCCCAGGTTTATGGGGTTGAAACTTCAAAGGGTAAGTTCCTAGCTCCAATCGTTGTGAATGCGACCGGAACATGGGCTGGCGAGATTGCTCGCATGGCAGGCTCTGATTTACCTATCGCCCCTCGCCGCGGATTTATCTTGGTGACAGAACCAGCTCCGCAGTACATTTATCACAAAGTCTATGACTCTGACTACGTTGTTAATGTGGCAAGTAGCGATGCGGATTTGCAGACAAGCACAGTGGTTGAAGGTACGCGAAGTGGAACGATATTAATTGGCGCTAGTCGTGAACGTGTTGGCTTTGACGGTACAAAGAACGTTGAAATCTTGCGCAAGTTAGCGGCGCAAGCGACTTCACTCTTTCCGATATTGCGTGATGTCCAACTGCTTCGCGCCTATCACGGCTTTAGACCATACGCCCCAGACCATCTCCCTGTTGTGGGCGAGGATGCTCAAGTGAAAGGTTTATGGCATTCCGCAGGCCATGAAGGTGCCGGAATTGGTCTCGCGCCTGGATCGGCAGCGCTGATTACCGATGAAATTCTGGGTCGACCAAGTTTTATGGATGCAAGCGCATTTAGCCCTGCGCGATTTGCGATGGCAAAAGCATGAGCAACGAGATCTCCTTCCACTTCAACGGTGAGAAATTCACGGGCGCTGCGGGCCAGAGCGTTGCGGCTGCATTGATTGCAAGTGGACAACGAGAGCTGCGCAGAACCCGCTTTGGAGAAGAACCACGCTCTATCTTCTGCGGAATTGGAATTTGTTTTGATTGCGTCGTCACGATTAATGGTGTGGCAAATCAGAGAGCTTGCTTGATTGAGATATCCAACGATATGAAGGTGGAGAGCAGCCTGTGATTATTGTTGTAGGTGCAGGCCCAGCTGGTCTTGCAGCAGCGAAGAGCGCTGCGGGCAAAGGTTGCCACGTTACCGTCATAGATTCACAACCTCGTGGTGGAGGACAGTACTGGCGGCATCTCACAGAAGTCTCTGGTTATAGGAGCAATCGTTCTGCTGCTTACCTTAAAGAGTTGCAACAGAATAAGTTGATTACACATATAACAGGCGCACAAGTGTGGAGCGCTGAAAAGTTGGGCGATGGATATCAACTTAACTACCTGCAAGCTGGAGTTGAGAAGAAGATCTCTGCAAAGAAGATTATTCTGACTACTGGTGCTTACGACCGAACTTTGCCATTTCCAGGGTGGACTATATCAGGTGTGATGACTCCGGGCGGTGCGCAATCTCTTCTTAAAGGACATGGAGTCGTCGCCGGTAAGGTAATCGTTGTTTCAGGCACAGGTCCATTTCTTCTTCCTGTTGCAACGGCGTTGGCTAATAGTGGCGCTCATGTAGAAATGATTGAGGCGCAGAGCCCCTTACGTTGGGCGCTGTCACCACTGGCGCTGCTGCTCAATCCTGGAAAGTTTCCTGAGTTGATTCACTATGCAAGTGCGATTGTGCGGTTAAGGATCAAGGTTTCTTTTGGGTCAGCGATAACTGAATATCAAAATGGTGTTGCCCAGGTATCAAAGGTTCACTCAAATCTCAGTATCAGGAAGAAGAACGTACGCAGCATTAAGGCCGATGTTGTAGCCACCGGATGGGGTTTTCTTCCCGACGTTACGCTCGGTGGGATTCTCGGTTGCGCTCAGACTCTTGATGGAGATGAGACTGTGGTCTTCAAAGTGGATAGCGAACAGAGATCCAGCGCACAGAATATTTGGGTTGCAGGTGAAGCTACAGGTATTGGTGGCGCAGATTTAGCGCTAGCCGAAGGAGCCATTGCCGGTCTTTCTGCGGCTGCATCAAGAATTCCTGCCGGATTGCGTTGGAAGAGATTTACCAAAAGACTCTTTGCAAAGGCGCTACAGCGAAGTTATCCAGTGGGCAGAGGATGGCAGGAGTGGCTTCGCGATGAAACCGTCATATGTCGATGTGAAGAAGTTAGCTGCCAAGAAATCGTTGAATCTGTTCAAGAGTTGGGCGCCGAAGATGCGCGAACTTCGAAGCTCTTCACTCGCGCCGGAATGGGACTTTGTCAGGGCCGCATCTGTTCTCGAAATGTAAGCGATCTCGTTGCGGGTACAACCAAGTGCCCCGTCTCACGCAATGAACGATTGGCTGCGAGCAATAGACCGATAGCTGCTCCTATCTCGCTGGGTGTCCTCGGTGATGGGATTGCAGGGTAAAGTTTGCAGTATGACAAATCCTTGGAACGGCGTCCTTACCGCAACTGCAACACCATTTAAGGCAGATCTATCTATTGATTACGACAAGTATGCAGAGCATGTTGCGTGGCTTGCCGCAAACGGAACGCATGGCGTTATTCCCAATGGTTCATTAGGTGAGTATCAAGTTCTTACCGCTGAAGAACGTGCCAAGATGGTTGAAGTTGCAGTTGCTGCAGCTCCCAAGGGTTTTAGCGTAGTTCCAGGCGTTGCCGCTTATGGCGCAGCCGAATCTCGTAAGTGGGCAGAACATGCGCAGAAGGCAGGAGCGGGAGCTGTGATGTTGCTTCCTCCAAATGCATATCGCGCATCTGATGATGAAGTAATTGCTCATTACAAGGAAGTGGCTCGTGTCGGCATTCCGATTATTGCCTACAACAATCCATTTGATACCAAGGTTGACCTGACTCCAAAGTTAGTAGCTCGGATTGCGGATGAAGTTCCTGGAGTTGTTGCAATCAAGGAGTTCTCGGGCGATGTTCGCCGCATTTGGCAGATTAAGCGACTTGCGCCACGCATCGAAGTAATTGTCGGAGCAGATGATGTTTTCCTCGAGCTTGCAACAGCTGGTGTTGCCGGATGGATCGCGGGATTCCCTAATGCGCTTCCAAAGGAATCTATGGAGCTCTACAACTTGGCCACCGCCGGAAACTTCAAAGAGGCAGCACCGATGTATGCAGCCCTTCACGATGTCTTCCACTGGGATTCTAAGAAAGAATTTATCCAGGCAATCAAGCTCGGAATGGACCATGTAGGTCGCTACGGTGGACCTACTCGTCTTCCACGCCTACCTTTGCCGGCTCACGAACAGGCGCAGATTCATCGCGAGATGGATGTTGCTCTTGCTTATTTCAAGAACCGTTAATCCAAAGTAGGTTGTAGACCATGGAGAGCATACGTACGGTCACAACAGTTGAAACACATACTGAGGGAATGCCGACTCGTGTAGTTACTTCGGGTATTGGTGAAATTCCTGGTGCGACGATGTTTGATAGACGTCTGCACTTTATGGAGCATATGGATTTTTGGCGCCAATGGTTGATGTTTGAACCAAGAGGCCACAGCGCTATGAGTGGTGCCATTCTGCAAAAACCCACACGGCCAGATGCTGATTGGGGAGTCGTCTACATCGAAGTTTCGGGATGTCTGCCGATGTGTGGACACGGAACTATCGGAGTAGCCACTGCACTAGTTGAGAAGAAGTTGGTCAAAGTCGTAGAGCCAGTTACAACTATTCGTCTTGATACACCCGCTGGGCTTGTAGTTGTCGATGTCGCTGTTGAAAATGGACGCGCGAAGAGCGTCACGCTCATCAATGTTCCATCGTTCTGCCTTGCACTCGATCAGAAAGTCAACGTCCCCGGTCTTGGTGAACTGACCTATGACATCGCCTACGGTGGTAATTTCTACGCCATTGTTCCCGTGGAACGAGTTGGACTGGAATTCAAGCGCGAAAACGGTCAGAAGTTTCTAGATTTGGGTCTAGCAATCTCTGATGCCATCAATGAGCAGAATCGACCAGTTCACCCCGAGAATTCTGATATTGCAATCTGTCATCACGTTGATTTTATTTCTCCTGGAAGTGAAGGGCCTCTACATTGGAAGAATGCGATGGCAATTCACCCAGGTTGGTTTGATAGATCCCCTTGCGGAACTGGCACAAGTGCTCGTCTCGCACAAATGGTGGCCCGTGGAGAATTTAGCGATTCAGATGTATTGAAGAATGAATCATGGATTGGCTCTCACTTCGAAGGTCGCATTAAAGAGCGAACAAAGGTTGCAGGCTTTGACGCAATCGTGCCGATGATTACTGGCCGCGCCTGGGTGATGGGCGAAGCAACATGGACTCTTGATCCCAATGATCCATTTCCAAATGGATTCATTGTTTAACCCAGTCGTTAGTTAATGCGCTGCGGAACTTTCCAGGGATTTGCATCCTGTAGCGCAGTTGGAAGCGCCTGCTGAGGCAGCCCCTGGTAAGAGACGGGTCGCATAAATCGATAGATGGCATCGACTCCAACTGAAGTGGTGTGAGTAGAAGATGAAGGCCAAGGCCCACCATGTGTCATCGCGGCCGTGACAGCAACCCCAGTTGGGAAGCCATTCCAAATTACTCGCCCTGATTTCTGAGAAAGGGCAGCTATCAAGGAGTCAACCTGATCGCCATCAGTTCCTTGAATCGTTGATGTGAGTTGTCCACCCAGTGATTGCGCTATTGCTACAAAGTTTTCTTGAGCAGACTTGATGATGACCGTTGTTGGTCCGAAATGTTCTTCCAGCAGATGAGGATTTGCCTCAGCTGTCTTCCAATCCGTGATGAAGAAGGTGGGGGTTACACCAAAACCTTCAGAAGAAGCAGTTCCTGACAGAACTTCGACGCCAGCTATCTTTGCGAGGTCGGCAATAGCGCGGGAATAGCGATCTGCAATCGATCTACTTAAAAGTGGTGCGACCGCCAGAGTTGAGAGATAGCTCTTGATGGTTGACATGAATTGCGCATCATCCGGAACAAAGACGAGACCGGGCTTTGTGCAGAATTGGCCAGATCCCATGAGAGCTGAATCGACCAGCCCCTTGGCTAGCGCCTCTGAGCGTTCGTTAATGGCAGCGCTGGTAATGAAAAGTGGATTGAGGCTTCCCATTTCAGCAAAGACTGGAATCGGTACTTCGCGAGATGCTGCTAAATCCACAAGAATTCTTCCAACTGTTTCAGAACCTGTAAAACCAATGGCTTGGACAAGTGGATCCAAAGCCAACCAGTGCGTGATCTGCGGATTCACACCTTGAACGATAGAGAATGCGCTTTCGGAGATGCCACATTCCTTCAACGCAGCCTTGACGCATTTTTCAATAATCGCGCAGGTATTTGGGTGCGAAGGATGGGCTTTGGCCACAACAGCGTTACCCGCGGCAATTGCAGATGCTGCGTCCCCGCCTGCGACAGAGAAGGCGAGAGGAAAGTTACTAGCCGCAAAGATTGCAACAACGCCGAGGGGTTGATTTAACTTTCGAATATCGGGGCGTGGGGCAGGGGAGTAATCAGGGTTGGCTTTATCGATAACCACCTTGAGGTGTTCTCCAGTTTCGACCAGTTCAGCGAAGCGGTTAAATTGAACTGTGGTGCGGGTGATTTCTCCACCTATACGGCCCTCAGCAAGAGCAGTCTCTGCACATGCTGTTGTAACCAATTGATCCCGCGCACTTTCAATATGAACTCCGATAGTTCGGAGTAACTTTGCATGTTCTGCTGGAGATAACTTCGCGAGTTCATGCGCGACATTTGCTGCCTTCTGAATTACCTGTGCTATATCGCTCTTTGAATGTTCTGCAATCTCATCTCCGAAGGGAGTTCCATCAATTGGTTTCATCGCGCGAAAGGTCATGGGCGCATCTTACGAGTATCCTTGCCTGATGAGTACTACTGGCCGAAGAGGAAACTCATCTCGTGCCGGAATTCTCGCCGTTTTGGGGGCCGCATTCTGTTTCGGCACTACTGGAACAACGCAACAGTTGGGTGTTCCTGACATATCACCCGTAGCCGTGGCATCTGCGCGCTTGCTTTGCGGAGCTCTATTCCTCTTCATATTCGCTCTTCTGATTGAACGCAGAAATAGCGGATATCGAATGCCGCGCACTGATCTGCTTATTGCGGGCTGCGGCGCTGCGATCTATCAGCTGACATTCTTTAGCGCCGTTGACTCGACCGGAATTGCGATAGCAACGGTGACTGCCCTGGGAACTGCTCCAACCTTCTCAGCCATAGTTGCTTATCTGATTCTTCGGGAGAAACCACTTCTCAATTGGTATTTAGGAACATCTATCACGATCATCGGGATTGTCTTGGTGGGCACAGCAAACGGAGTCGAAGGCTTTAACGCTCTTGGAATTCTGCTCGCTTCTATCGCCGGACTTGGCTTTGCGATATTCAATGTGATTTGCCGGAAGTCACTCGAGAAAGGGGCGAGTGATATCTGGGTTACTGCACAAACATTTGGAGTTGCAGCCTTAGTGAGTGCGCCCTTTCTCTTCGACGAAAGTCCAGTGTGGCTGACAACTCGTAATGGAATTCTGACAACGCTCTGGCTTGGGATATTCACAACCTCGGTCGGCTACATCCTCTTCATGTATGGCTTGAAGCGCATTCCTTCCAGCTTGGCCGCCACGGTCGTTCTGGCAGAACCTGCAACAGCGACGATCCTGGCTGCCCTTGTCATCGGAGAGCCTCTGGTCGCACAAAGTTATCTAGGGATTGCGACTGTGGCGCTCGGGATTCTGTACATCAGCAAGAGCAAGCGGGGCAGCGCCTCACGCTGAAGTTTTAAGGTGCGGGTTAGTTGACCCTCTTCTACAGTTGAGCCACTTTCAACGAGGGGTTTTACTATGAAGCGTCTACTACTCGCACTGACTTTAATAATCTCAACCTTGGTGATCACTCCTGAAGCAGTTGCTGCGAAACGTCCTTGCTCGGCTTTAAAGACCGATATTCAGCAGATGTTAGATGCGAAGTACACAGGATCTGAGGCAGATGCACCGCAAGAGTATGCACGACGTGTTGTGAAGGCTTATCAGATGGGCTTTGTGAATAAGAATTGTCTGACATCAAAGGAGTACAACGGTCTTCTCACTGGCGTCACACAGCTACGTGATGACTGCTCAAAAGCCCGGTTAGATAAGGCCGCTTGGGCAGATGTTGCAAAGCGATGCAATATCTATAAAGGGCTATACAAGTACGTAAAGGTTGCTCCTTAGAATTTATAGAAAGCCAAGGTGATAGCAATCGTAAACATCACCGTGGCGATTATCGAATCTAGAATCTTCCAGAATATTGGCTTCGACATAAATCGAGAGGCAGCGCGGGCACCAAAACCGATTGTCGAGAACCAAACAACGCTCGCAACAGCCCCTCCGATGGCAAAGAACCAGCGGTCTTCCTCGAATTGGTTGGCAATACTGCCAAGCAGAATCACAGTATCGAGATAGACGTGCGGGTTAAGAAAGGTGAAGGCAAAACAAGTTGCCACAATCTTTCCTTTACCAATTGCAGAACCTTCACCGGCGTTGAGACTCTGGCTCTTGAAGGCAGAGCGAATACTTCTTACTCCAAACCAGGTTAGGTAGATAACGCCAAACCAACGAATGAATTCCAGCAGTGATGGCTTGCTCTGGATCAGAGTGCCCAGTCCACCGGTTCCGAGAAAGATCAGAGCGGCATCGGAAATGGCACAGATAGCCACAATGAGCAGGACATGTTGACGGAGTAGCCCCTGGCGGATGACGAAGGCATTCTGGGCGCCGATAGCGATAATGAGCGAGAGCCCGGTCAGAAATCCTGGAATGAGCGCGAGCACCTACGCACAGTACAAGGCAAAGGGGCGTGTTTTTCCGCGACATACCTCAATGTGACGCCTAACCTTTCAGTATCCCCATTCGCGGTCCTCGCTGCGTCTTGTGCAAGACATACTGAAAGGAAAGCAATGTCTCTTCTATCGTGGAAACTGCATGGAAATGGAAAATCAATTAAAGAGGGCGGAGTCGTTAACCCTGATGAACGCCTCGCTTGGCCGCTGACTATCGGTGTTGGAATCCAACACATTGCAGCGATGTTCGGAGCAACTTTCTTAGTACCAATCATTACTGGCTTCCCGCCAAGCACCACACTCTTCTTCTCAGGAATTGGAACGATTCTCTTCCTGATCATCACTAAGAATCGAGTTCCCAGCTATCTCGGTTCTTCCTTTGCATTCCTCGCCCCAATCGCAGCAGCTCAAGCCAGCGGCAGTATGGCGGTGGCTCTCGGTGGTGTTGTGGCGACCGGTGTACTTCTTGCGGTTATTGGTCTGATCGTAAATGCTGTGGGAATCGGTTGGATTAACTGGTTACTACCACCAATCGTTACAGGTTCCATTGTGATGATTATTGGATTCAATCTTGCAGGAGCTGCCAATAACAACTTCAAGGCAGCCCCAGTTACTGCAGTTGTAACCCTGGCCGCAGTTGCGATTATCGGAGCAGTGGCCCGTGGATTCCTTGGACGTATCAGCATCTTCGGCGGAATCGTCGTGGGCTACGCCTTCGCTGCCTTCCAAGGAGATATCAACTTTGATGGAGTAAAGGCAGCAAAGTGGGTGGCTCTGCCTTCATTTACAACGCCTTCATTTGATATCAACGCGATTCTTATCTTCTTGCCAGTAGTCCTCGTTCTTGTCGCCGAGAATGTTGGTCACGTAAAGGCTGTTGCCACAATGACCGGGCAGGATCTCGATAAATCAATGGGTAACGCACTCTTCGCAGATGGCGTAGCGACCACACTTGCAGGTGCAGGTGGCGGTTCTGGAACGACAACTTATGCAGAGAACATCGGCGTCATGGCCGCATCTCGTATCTACTCAACAGCGGCTTATTGGGTAGCGGGAATCGGAGCAGTACTTCTATCGCTCTCACCTAAGTTCGGTGCTGTTCTCAGTGCTACCCCAGCGGGAGTTCTTGGTGGAGTTGGAGTTGCTCTCTACGGAATGATCGGTGTTCTTGGTGCCAAGATTTGGATTGAGAATAAGGTCAACTTCGGAGATACAACCAACCTCTTCATCGCAGGAACGACCATGATTATCGGCATCGCTGATATGACATGGAAGCGCGGAGATTATTCATTCGGTGGAATCGTCAACGGAACTCTCGTGGCGGTTATTGGCTATCAACTACTACGTGCTCTAAATAAAGCAGCGGGTAAAACCGAATAGCTTCAAGGAAAGGTCCATCACTTCGAAAGGGGAGTGGTGGACCTTTCTGTTGTCTCGGCCGGGATATCGCAAGGAGCTCCATCGCAGCAGTTGGTTTTCATATGGCAGTGAGGACAGAGCCAGCGAGTAGATACAGGGTCATAAGGCTTCCCACAGAAATCACAAGGCATCTGGTTGTTTGCGCTCACTCGATGAATATAAATCAAGGAGCGCGATCTTTGCGGATGGCACGTCACATGAAACTGTGATGCGTGGACGAAACCTACTCGCCGCCTACTTACGTGGACGATACTGGGATCGAACCAGTGACCCCCACAATGTCAATGTGGTGCTCTACCGCTGAGCCAATCGTCCTCGGTACTTCTTTCGTGAAGTCTATAACTTCACCCACCCCTGCACACTTTCGCGTGACAGCAGTGGAGGTCGGAACGGGATTTGAACCCGTGTAGAGGGATTTGCAGTCCCTTGCCTCGCCTCTCGGCCATCCGACCATAGACAAACCGCCACCTGAAAATAAATTCGAAGCGGCGGTTAATCCGAGCGGACGACGGGGTTCGAACCCGCGACCTGAACCTTGGCAAGGTTCCGCGCTACCAGCTGCGCTACGTCCGCATTTACAGTGGGCAAATCTAGCGCAGTTCAGGCGCCGATGACAAAGCGAGGATTTTCTCTCTGAAATAACAGGCTTCCTATGCGTAGCCTTGCCCTCATGGTCGACGAATATCAATTCTGGATGGGTGGCATCTTGGCCACCCAGTTAGAAGAGATAACAGATGATCCGAAGAAAGTGAGCGACGGGGGATTCTGGGCGGCGCTAATTTCATTCGAAGGCGTTTCTACCTTTGCGCGATTTAGCAAAGTCGAAAAAAGCGATTTTCCGAGAAGAGAATGGAAGCCATTAAGCGGCGTCTGGAGCTCTTCACTCGGCCGCGAAGATTACATCGAATACGTATCACAAATCCGCGAAACGATCTCACGTGGTGGTGTCTATCAGGTCAATGCCTGTCGCTGGCTAAGCAATGAGATGGATAAGAGTTCGTTAGGGCTCAGCGGTCTTTTCTCAAAACTTTTAGATGAGAATCCTGCTCCTTATGCCAGTTATCTGAGTATTCCTGGTCTTGAAATTGCATCTGCGTCCCCAGAACTCTTCCTCTCTCGTTCCGGAAAGATGATAAAGACATCGCCCATTAAGGGAACGATACGAGAGCAAGAAACCTCTTTTGGCGAGAAAGACAGAGCAGAGAATCTGATGATTGTTGATTTGATGCGTAATGATTTGGGCAGAATCTGCGAACCTGGAACGGTCGATGTATCTGAACTCTTTCGCCACGAAAAGCATCCCGGATTGGTCCACCTTGTCTCGGATGTTAAAGGTGAGCTCAAAGAGGGCGTTACCTGGGAGGAAGTTCTGAGTGCCACAACGCCACCAGGTTCAGTGAGCGGAGCACCGAAGGGCGCTGCGCTGACAGTGATCAGTCAGATAGAAGGAGCTCGCGGCCCGTACTGCGGAGCGCTAGGTTGGATTAATGGAACGCAGGCGCAGTTATCTGTTGCAATCAGAACTTTTTGGAAGAGCAATGATGACCTGGTGCGTTTTGGTACAGGCGCTGGAATTACATGGGGAAGTGATCCTGAACTTGAGTGGGAAGAGACGCAATTGAAGGCGCGAAAACTAATCTCCATTGCAGGAGGTGCCATAAGTGGTTCTTGAACTCGATTCTCATGGCTTTCCGAAGACATCAGGAATCTTCGAAACTATCAAAACAGTAAATGGTCAACCGATAGCTTTGGCAAGGCATATGCGGCGCGCTCTCGACTCTGCGCGTTCTCTTGGGTTGAAGATGCCCCCAGAGGAAGAGCTGCGTATCGATTTGACCAAGATTCTTAACGAGAAGCCTCATGCACTCGGAAAGTTGCGCATCTGCATCTACGCAGATGGCTTTCATTTGTCTCATGAGGAATATGCAGAGCCAACTAGCCCGCTTCGACTCAACTTCTTCTCACAGACTGTTTTGGGCGAAGAACATAAACGATTTCCTTACGATCATCGCTTCAAGCTTCTCAAATCCGCGCAGGATGAAGGATTTGATGACTGCATACTCTTCAATGCGAAGAACGAAGTCACCGAATCTGCAGTAGCGAACTTGCTATTCATGATTCAGGGAAGCTGGGTAACCCCACCAATAAGTGCGGGCGTATTACCTGGAGTCATTCGTGCGATAGCCATCGAGAAATGTGATGTAAAGGTCCGTCCAATTCACATCTCAGAGATTCCAGATGTTGAGTCGGGATTTTCGCTTGCCAGTCTGAGAATTGCACAGCCGATATCGCATATTGGTGAGATGAAATTGAAAATAGGGGATGCATCTGAAGACATGGAGGCACGAATTCGAAGCCACGCCCAACCACATTCGGTAGGCTAGGCGTATGTCCTCGATCTCGATATCCGTAGATGGCGCTGCCCGCTCGGTAGAGTCGGATCAGAAGCCCACCCAAATCTTTGCCGATAATAAAGAGATCGTGGTGTGCAAAGTAAACGGTCAGCTAAAAGATCTTTGGACTGACCTAAAAGATGGCGATGTCGTCGAGGGAGTTTCCATCTCCTCACCTGAAGGTCTTGCAGTTTTGCGACACTCTACAGCCCACGTAATGGCGCAAGCTGTGCAGCAGACTTTTTCGCAGACTCGTCTTGGTATTGGTCCTCCAATAACCGATGGTTTTTATTACGACTTTGATCCGCAACAACCTTTTACTCCTGAAGATCTGGAGAAAATTGAGAGCGCAATGCGCAAGATTGTTAAGGACGGTCAGCGATTTAAGCGCCGTGTTACCGATGAAGCCGATGCCCTTAAAGAACTTGCGCACGAACCGTATAAATGTGAACTTATTGGAATCAAAGGTGGCGGAAATGAAGAGACCAGCGTTGAAGTCGGCGGCGCTGAGTTAACGATTTATGACAACTTAGGTCGCGACGGACAGCCCGTATGGTCAGACCTTTGTAGAGGCCCACATCTGCCTTCTACAAAACACATTCCGGCATTTAAGTTAATGCGTAGCGCTGGCGCCTATTGGCGAGGCTCCGAAAAGAATCCAATGCTGCAGAGAATTTATGGAACCGCGTGGCCTTCTCAAGATGAACTCAACGCATATCTGGAGTTACTTGCAGAGGCCGAGAAGCGCGATCACCGACGTCTTGGACAAGAACTTGATCTCTTCTCATTCCCTGAGGAAATTGGTCCTGGTCTTGCTGTCTTTCACCCCAAGGGCGGAATCGTTCGTCGCGCAATGGAAGATTATTCTCGAAAGCGGCATGAGGAAGAGAGCTACGAATTTGTTTATTCACCTCATCTGACAAAGGCTGCGCTGTTCCAGAAATCTGGCCACCTGGACTGGTATTCAGAGGGCATGTATCCACCGATGATCATGGATGAAGAGCTACACGCCGATGGCACGATTAAACGTGCGGGGCAGCAGTACTACATGAAGCCGATGAATTGCCCCTTCCACAATCTCATTTTCCAATCTAGACAACGTTCATATCGCGAACTTCCACTACGCCTCTTTGAGTTCGGAACTGTTTATCGCTATGAGAAATCCGGTGTCTTACACGGCATCACTCGAGCGCGAGGATTTACACAAGATGATGCCCATATCTACTGCACAAAAGAGCAGATGCCAGGTGAGTTGGATTCATTGCTGACTTTCGTCTTAAATCTCTTACGCGATTACGGATTACAGGATTTCTACCTCGAACTTTCTACTCGTAACCCTGAGAAATCAGTAGGTGAGGATGATGATTGGGAAGAAGCCACTGAAGCGCTACGCAAAGCTGCACTCGCTCAGAATTTAGAACTTGTTCTCGACGAGGGCGGCGCGGCGTTCTACGGCCCGAAGATTTCTGTTCAGGCAAAAGATGCAATTGGCCGCACCTGGCAGATGTCTACAATTCAAGTGGACTTCCAATTACCGCAACGCTTCGAACTTGAGTTTGCTGCCGCTGATGGCAGCCGGCAGCGACCTGTAATGATTCACCGCGCACTCTTTGGCTCAATTGAACGTTTCTTTGGAGTACTGACAGAACATTACTCCGGAGCCTTCCCACCATGGCTTGCGCCAGTGCAAGTAGTAGGAATTCCTGTTGCCGATACCTTCGCTGATTATCTCTCTGGCGTGATTAAAGAGATGAAGGCATCTGGTATCCGTGCTGAACTCGATCACTCTGATGATCGCATGCAGAAGAAAGTACGCAATGCCCAGATGCAGAAGATTCCTTACATGGTAATTGCCGGAGAAGAAGATATGAACGCGGGTGCGGTCTCATTTAGATATCGCAATGGTGAACAGAAGAACGGAATTCCTGTGGCGCAAGCTATTGCAGAGATAAAGGCAACGATAGCTGCGCGCGAGCAGGTCTAGATATGAGCCAGATTTCAGGGGCAGGAATGCCAGATGGTTGGCAACGTTTATGGGCGCCTCATCGTTTAGATTATTTGCGCGGTGAGAATCGTCCATTAGAAGGCAATGATGTCGCGTGCCCGTTCTGCCGCATACCAACGCTCAGTGATGAAGAAGGTCTCATTGTTGCTCGCGGAAAGCATGCATACGCTGTGATGAATTTGTATCCCTACAACCCCGGACACCTTCTTATCTGCGCCTTTCGCCATGTCCCGGATCTGACCGACTTAACTGATGAAGAACGTCACGAGATCACAGATATGGTAGCTCATGCGATGAGCGTCATTCGAAAGGTTTCAAAGGCTGATGGATTTAATCTCGGCATGAACCAAGGTGCAATTTCAGGAGCTGGAGTTGCAGAACATATTCACCAACATATCGTCCCTCGCTGGTCAGGGGATGCAAACTTTATGCCAATCATCGGAAAGACGAAGGTCATGCCTCAGCTTCTTACTATGACACGAGAAGAGTTAGCTGCTGCTTGGTAGAAGTTCGATGTATTGGCGCACTACATCAACGCCAATTCCTTTGTTGAGATTGATAGGAATTGCAGGAAAGATAATTCCGGCAGCAAAGGCACCCTCATCCATCTCAGATGTCTGATCAAAGTACTCCTCGCGAAATTCTCTTACCAACTCCTCATGCTCTGGATCGCAGTGTCTTGTCGTTGGGGGAACAGTGGAGTAATCGGTAATTTCGAGATCTTGTAAGCGGATGAGCGCTGTTGGTTCGCCGTCATCACCATGTAAAACCAAATAAGGAGTAATTACTTGATCAAAAACTCTGCTGGCCAGCATGGCAGCATCATCGAAATCGAGTTCCTGCCCCTCGAGCCCGTTGACAAGAACTAACCGAGGAATCTGGAAATCATCTAGCTCTTGCCAGAGAGAGATAGTCTGCTCATCAATTCCCGCACTTGGGTTGATGGCGAAGATTGCAAGATCTGATTCACTCTCGGCGCTAGTCGAAACGCTTCCCTGAAAGGCCGATGCGATAGCGGCAGGGGATGCGCTCACATGCCCATAGATATGGATGCGCTTTGGTGGGAAATTCACAGGCTCAGAATTGGGGCTTGGCACGCAGGTAAGCCTACGATGGTGCCGATGATTAGTAGCTCACTGAAACCAGCAGTCACTCGATTAATCAATCCAGTGGCTCGAGCGGCTGTATCTATAGTAGTGACGCCAAATGCCATCACTCTGCTTGGTGCTATCGGCGTTATCGCCTCTGCTGCTTGGTTCTACCCACGAGAAGAGTTTTTCTGGGGAACAATCTTCATCGTCATCTTCGCCCTTAGTGATCTCTTCGATGGAGCGATGGCGCGAATCTCGCAGAAAGGCGCAAGCCTTTGGGGCGGTTTCTTAGATTCGACCATAGATCGTGTCACTGATTCAGCAATCACTATTGCAGTCATTGTTCCTCTGATTGCCGCAGATGACCCACTTTCATATCTAGGTTTAGTCACCTTAGTAACAGGCTTTCTCACGCCATATATAAGAGCAAAAGCTGAAAGTTACGGAATCGAATGTTCAGTCGGAATCGCTGAGCGAACTGAGAGACTCATCATCATTCTCACGGCAGTTGGATTTCATGGGCTGGGAGTTCCTTACATACTTGCTATCGGACTCTGGCTCCTGGCTGTTCTTGGAGTAATTACGGTTATTCAACGGATGCTTGTTGTACGACGCGGACTTGCATCAAGATGATTGATCGAATGACTGCTGCCACCTATTTCACGGGATGGTGGGTAGTGAGAACCCTTCCAGAAGCGGTTGCATACAAGTTTTTTAGTGGAATTGCAGACTTTGTCTTCCGTCGTAACGGAAAGAGTGTCCAGCGACTGCGCATGAACTTATCTCGGACACAACCACACCTAGAGACATCGGCGCTAGAGAGCCTCACCCAGGAAGCGATGCGGTCCTATATGCGCTACTGGTGTGACACATTTAGAATTCAAAGTTGGAGCAAAGAGAGAATTCTCAACTCCGTGACGGTTTCAAATAGTAATTTGTTGATTGATCGCATCGAAGGTGGGGATGGAGTTGTAGTTGCCCTGCCGCACTCCGGTAATTGGGATTTAGCAGGTGCCTATTTCTGTGCACTGGGTATTCCACTTGTGACAGTGGCTGAACGACTAAAACCAGAAGCTCTCTTCCAACGATTCCTAGACCATAGAACGCGCATGGGGTTTGAGGTTTTAGCCCTTGATAACCGATCATTTGCAACGCTCATGAAACGGGCGAGAGAGAAGAGACTCATTGCTCTTGTTGCTGACAGAGATCTATCTCGCAGCGGTATCGACGTTACCTTCTTCGACGCTCCTGCGAGAATGCCTGCGGGACCGGCTTTATTGGCAATTAAGACTGGAATTCCTCTCATTGTCGCCCATGTCTCGTACACACCTCACGGTATTCATATTGATTTCCATGATGTATTTGTTCCCACCGAGGGAAGCGAAGAAGAGAGAATTGCGAAGACGGTACAGAGATGCGCTGAGCTTTTTGAAGTGGGGATAAGAGAGCATCCAGAGGATTGGCATATGTTGCAGAGAATTTGGATTGATGGAGATTTTGTCGAGAGAAAAGTTTCATGATGCCCATTTCCAAAAAACGAATCGGAATCGTCTGCCCATATGGTTGGGATACACCGGGCGGTGTCCAAAGCCATGTTGGGGATTTAGCGGAGTATCTAATCTCTGCCGGACATAGCGTTTCAGTTCTGGCGCCCACGATCTCTGACGAAAACTTGCCAAATTATGTTGTGAGCGCCGGGCGACCAATCGCTATTCCATATAACGGAGCTGTGGCGCGAGTGCTCTTTGGTCCGATTGCATTTGCACGCGTGCGACAGTGGATTTCGCAAGGCAATTTCGATGTACTTCATCTTCATGAGCCAGCAATTCCATCAATATCACTTCTCGCATGTTGGGCCGCAGATGGACCAATGGTGGGCACCTTTCATGCTGCAGCAAAACGTCAGAAAGTTTCATTTGCAGTGGTGCCATTTCTTGAACCGGTCATTGAGAAACTGACTGCGCGTATTGCCGTAAGCGAGGCAGCCCGAGAAACCCTTACAGAACACCTTGAAACAGATGCGATTGTTGTTCCAAATGGAATTTATGCCGATCGATATCGAGATGGAGTTCTTGAGCCACGTTGGTCTGGAAATACTCTCGGGTTTATTGGTCGTTTTCAAGAACCACGAAAAGGCCTTTCAATTCTCCTCGACGCACTTCCTCGCGTTGTGAGCGGATTTCCTGATCTGCAAGTCTTTGTTGCTGGGCCGGGTAGCCCGGATGAAGCTCTAGAAGTGATCGAGCCCAATCTGCGAGATCGCATTCATTTCTTAGGTCGAATCAGCGAGAAGGAAAAGGCAAACTTCCTCACCTCAGTTGGCCTCTATATCGCGCCGAATACTGGGGGAGAATCTTTCGGAATTATTCTTGCTGAAGCGCTAGCAAGTGGAGCAAGCGTTATCGCGAGCGACATTCCTGCCTTTGACTCGCTATTAGGACACGGAAAATATGGCACACTCTTTGAATCAGAGAACAGTCAAGATTTAGCGCTCAAGATCACGCAACTTCTATCTCGCTCTGAAGAGCGACATGCGAAAGCAAAGTTAGGCAAAGAGTATGCACAAAGTTTTGATTGGGATGTCGTTGCAGAAAAGATCTTTGATGTCTATGAAATGGCGATGGCCGGTGGGCGCAAGGTGACGCTGGCATCTGAGAATCGCTCCTGGAACAAATTCCTTGGAAGGGATTAAGCCCTAATGAGCAAATATCTCGTGCTTATTCTTATCGTTGCATTTATCGCCTGGTATCTCTCTTATTCGGCTACCCGTCTTGATCGACTGCACCATCGAGTAGAAACTAGTTGGGCTCATCTAGATAGCCTGCTCCAGCGTCGCGCTGCAATTGCTATCGAGATTGCTCGCTCGGAAATCTCAGATCCTGCGGCTTCGCTTCTCTTAACATTTGCCGCGCACCAAGCGCGCGAGGCGAGTGTAAAAGATCGCTCTCAGGCAGAATCAGGGCTAAGTGGTGCCCTTGGAATGCTCCTAGAAAGCGCAGATCAAATCTCTGGTCAACACGAGAAGGCGCTTGTTCTGGAGCTAAAAGAGTTGAACGAAAAAATCAAGATGGCTATTGCAATTCATGTTGATGCAGTCA